>Ga0209246_10000029_pt1 | contig 60018 bp, 77 predicted proteins | sample LauGreSpBDMM15SN_2_FD_187560 | JGI IMG/M metagenome (GOLD analysis project Ga0209246, IMG submission 187560) | Freshwater lake microbial communities from Lake Michigan, USA - Sp13.BD.MM15.SN (SPAdes) (version 2) | ecosystem: Environmental > Aquatic > Freshwater > Lake | place: Lake Michigan...
TATGACACACGACGATGTAATCATCGACGTTTATAACTCACGCATTAACTTAGCTGGTAAGCATACTTGGGATGCTATCACATTAACAGTACGTGATGATGTAACAGGCTTAGTAGCACGAGCTATTGCAGCACAAATGCAAAAGCAAGTAGACCACGCTAACCAATCCAGCGTCAAAGCTGGCGGCGGTTATAAGTTTGGTATGGCAATTCAAAACTTGGATGGTTCCCAGCCAGCTGAAGTTTTAGATTCATGGCAGTTGGCAGGTTGCTACATCCAAAACGTAAACTACGGTGAAAACAACTATGCAACAAGTGATGCACTACAGATCACTATTGCTATCAAGTACGATAACGCTAACCACAATATCGGTGGCACTGATGCACTTGATGGTGGCGCAGGTGATAACGGTATTGATGTTACTTCAACTGGTGTTGCACCAGAGTAATAGTCCGCTTTAACGTAAAGTGATAAGTAAGTGTAAGCAGAAATGCTTGCCCTTACAAGGAGAAAGAAAAGGGTTAGAAATAACCCTTTTCCATTGAATACATGGCATTTACAAACTTAGCAACAAAACTTTTACTCAATGACATGCAGGTCAATGCTGGCCCGCTTGGCAACGGATTTCCATACTTAAAATTTGCATGGGAAGTTGAGTTAACTCTTGGCGAAAGTAACGGAGATGATAGTGGTGGTGGCAAGGGCCTAAACTCTACAGGCCCACTTGTTGCAAAGTCATGCGAATTGCCAAGATTCTCTGTTGAAACACAAGTAGTAAACGTTTATAATCATAAGACCATAGTTCAGACTAAAATGAACTATGAACCAATCACAATGACATTTTATGATCAAACAAATAATGTTGCTGAAAGTCTAATTTGGGAGTTTGTCAAAGGCCAATTTGATTCACCGGACGTTACAAAGAAGCCTGGTAAATTGCCGCTGACCGTACAAATTACAATGAAAAATTTAAGTGGTGACGGAGCCGACAAAATGTACACATTGATAAATGCGTTTATTGTCGACGCACAGCATGACACATTAGATTATTCAACAAGCGACCCAGTCATGTGGACGCTTACACTTCGCTACGAAGAATTGAACATTGCCGGAGTTAAAGGTCTTGACTTTAAAGGTCCTCGAAAAGGTGACGGTAAGGCCGGCATCAAGGCATTGCCAAAGCCACCACCAAAGCCATCAGTTGTACCAATTACAAAGCCACCTAAAGCTGATGCCAAAATTGAAGCAGGGCCAAGTAAGTGGAAGCAGGCTGGCGGCGAAGAAAATGGTCCATTGGGGGCTGCCTGGGGAAATCCAAACTTAACAAAGCAAGCCGCACGTCACCGAAACAAAACTCAGGCACCCCCAAAAGCAACTGCCCCATGGCCGGCTAATCGATCAGGCGCATCTGAAGCAACATATGATGCGTTGGGAAACGTAACAGGCTATAATGCCAGCACTGGCGATACAACTGCACCTGTGGTTAACAAAACTAAAGATATACCACCAAAAACACCAGAGCGAGTACAAAGTAAAAAGCCATTGAGTGCAGCAAACAAAGATTTTGTCAAACAAGAATCTGAATATGTAAAAGATGATCGTGGTATGAATCCCGATTATAAGAAAGCATACCTGGCTGAACTGGAAAAGAATCCACCAGTAACAAATAGTGCGCAGTCTCGCATGGCAGCAAGAGATATAGCTGACATGAAAGCATTACAAACAGCACCAAGATATAGTTCACAAGTGCGTACACGAAATGCAGATGGATCATTTACTGACCGACGAGTACCGCAAAGTGTCAACAACAATCCATCTGCAACAAGTACGCAGGCCAATAACGAACAGCAGTATGTTAAGAAGACTACTAAACCAACGGATTATTAATCATGGCATATAAAGTAATACCTCAAGTTGAGTTTGATCGTGCAGTACAGCAAGTGTTAAGTTTGGGGCTTGGCCGCACTCCAGCAGAGCAAATTGTTATGGCACTGTGGAAAGCCAGTATTGATTTAAGTTTGAGCTTCAAATTACTAATAGAAAAGGCGGTTGCAAAAGGGACACTTGATGTAGACCAAGTGATACTTGATCATATTAATAATAGTTTACCTGGCACTGTACGTTATACAAAGAAAACAGCAGTAGCAGTTTCTGCAATAGCAACTCGCGAACTATAATGGCAAATAACTATTCGCAAGGATTCTATGCAGTACTGAATCCAGAGAAATATGTAGGTAAAGGTACACCCAAGTATCGCAGTGGTTGGGAATTGACTTTTATGCGATTCTGCGACAACCATCCCAGTGTAGTGAGCTGGGCAAGTGAGTGTGTTCGCATACCTTATAAGAATCCCTTTACAGGTAAAGACACATATTACGTACCGGACTTTTTGGTCACGTATCAAGTCAATGGAGTTAACCGTGCTGAACTCATTGAAATTAAACCCAAAGCACAGGCTGTTATGGAACTGGCCCGTAGTCAGCAAGAAAAGATGGCAGTGGCACTTAATATGTGTAAGTGGCAAGCTGCAAAAATTTGGTGTAAACGCATGGGCGCAACGTTCCGTATCTTAACGGAAGAAGATATCTTCAATAATACTAATCCTACACGCAAACGCCGCAAGTAAGTCATAAGTAAGTGCATGACTAAGAAATTAGAAGAAGTATTTGGTTTCCCACCTATTGAGGAAGCAAATATTTCAGACCACACACTACCAGAAGTTTCTGAAGAAATTCAGCAACAGCTTAATGTAGCTACCGCTACCATTGACATGGCAAACCGTGTTGATATTGCATTGCCCACTGTAACAGATATGGCGCAAGCAGAGCGTGAACTAGACAAGCTAGCAAACACCGCGCAAGAACAAAGCGAGCGTTTGATGGACTTAGGATTTAATGTAGACGATAGAAATGCAGGAAAGATTTTTGAAGTTGCTGCCCAATTGCTTAAAACAGCAGTTGATGCTAAGACAGCCAAGATAGATAAAAAGCTAAAAATGGTTGAATTGCAGTTGCGTAAGGCACGTATGGATCGAGAGGAAAAGAACTCAGATACTGACAATGTGTTAGATGCAACAGAAGGCGGATTAATGGGAAATCGCAATGATATCGTGCAAGCAATCCTAAAGAGTATCGGTCATAATAAATAGTCTTAAGAGAGGATTTAATTATGCCCACACTATTAGAGTATATTAATCAGTTACAGCGCGAACACCGCTACCGTGTTAAGATGGCTTTTAAGCCATCTGATCGCCAACTTGAGAGTTTAGAGCGCCATATGAAAAAGTATGATGCACTTGAAGTAGGCCGCCCAGAAAAGCTAATGCTACAAGCAGTTCCAATGGACTTTCCACTATTAGGTGGACATGAAATTGTCATTGTTGACGTAGTAACACGCTTGCCAGTTAGCCCTCCAGTATTGGAAAGCGAACTAAAAAATCTTATGTATGTTGCAGATGGCTTACTTAAAGTATTTGGCCGTGACGAACCGATTGAACAGCAATGTGAAGAAGAAAAACCAGAAGGTGAATACAAAACACTAATTGGCAACGACACAGAAGCTGGAAGTAAAGTCAACGACACTGTTGGAGACAAGTACAATCAGGACACATTAGACGCAGCTGATAAAGCTGGTAAAGAGCGCAAAGCTAACATTACACAAAATGTTGGTAAAATTACTTCAGGCCCTGACTATACAGGTCCAACTGATGGCAAGACTAGCCCAATCGGTACAAAACAAAATAACATTGCTGTTTCAGGCAAAGGAGATAAGAAATGAAAAAGACTAAAGTAAATGAAAGCATCCGTATTGCCAAAGAAGGCATTGGTGAGTGCTGGGATGATATGGCTGGTGTAACTGGTCAAACTCCTGAAGGTCAAGGCGAAGGCCCAATGACTGTTACTATTAACATGCCAGGCAAGAACATCAGCGTTACAACAGATAGCGCCGATGAAATTGCTAACATCTTAAAGCTAGCAGGTATTCAAGTTGGCGGAATGAGTGCTGATGCTGAAATGCCAGCTGAAATGCCAGCTGAAATGCCAGGCATGGAAGAGCCAGCAGTAATGTACGTTGGCGCAGAACCAACTGTAGCAGCAGCCGATGTGCCAGGCGATGTTGATGGCGATGGCGATCACGACATGTCCGACCACGAAGCAGAAGAGTCTGATGATGAAGAAGAGTCTGATGATGAAGAAGAGTCTGAAGAGGAAACTAAAGAAGCAGCAGGCGATGTTTCATACACTGGCAAAGGCGGCAAAGTAACACAAACTGCAACTGGCTTAACACACCAAGCAGGTTCCGGCGTTTACGGCGGCACTGAAACTGATGCAGAAGAAACTGCACGTAAAGAAAAAGAACAAGAATTGGCCAAGAAAGATCTTCCAGAAGCTTCTGACCCACAACTTGATCGTTATCACGAGTTAGTTGCACAAGGCATGGATCCAGATCAAGCTGAAGAAGAAGCATACCAAAATGAATTAGACGAGTCTGCTCGTATTCTACAACTTGCCGGCGTTACCAACGAAGCTCAAAGTGCTGCACAAAAAGCTGCATTCAAAGCAATGATTGCCAAGAAGAATGGCGGCAAAGCAGATGACAAGGCTGACGATAACAAGAAGCCAGATGCTGATGGCGACGGTAAGCCAGACTGGGCAGACAAGAAAGACGACAAAGAAGTCAAAGAAGAAGCTCCTGCTACTAACTCTATTTTTGGTCAAGGCGTGTACGAGCAAAGTTATGCTCGTATCTTAGAACTTGCCGGTGTTGCTGAAAGCAAGCTAATGAATAGCCCAGCAGGTACAAGTATGCCTGAACCAAAGTTGTTTGATAATTTACCAAGTGCCAAAGGCGATGCTGCTGGTAACAAAGCATATGGTGCTAACCGCGCAAACGGCCAGGGTGAAAACCCAATGGGTGTTGAAGAGTCTGTAGAACAGAAGTTCCAAACTGCTATGGGCGAGTACCGAAAGTTTGTTGCTGAGTCTATCAGCCGCAAGAAGTAATCGGAGGGTTGAATGGCTGGCGAAAATACTTTTGTTAAGTCACCTTTCAAAGTAGAAAAGTTCACGGACGCACATGTCCGTGAACTTGCCTTATGTGCGCAAGATCCTGTGTACTTTATTGATACGTATTGTTGGGTACAGCATCCTACTAAAGGTAAAGTTAGATTCAAACTCTTTGATTATCAGCGTGATTTAATCAAATGCTACCACGAAAATCGTTATAGCGTAAACATGCTGGGACGACAAATGGGCAAGACTGCATGTGCGGCTGCTTATCTAGTATGGCGTGCTATGTTCATGGCAGATCAAACTATTCTCATCGCTGCACACAAGTTTGCAGGCGCACAAGAAATTATGCAACGTGTTCGTTACACATACGAAACACTGCCAGAGTTCTTAAAAGCAGGAGCAACAAGCTACAACAAAGGCAGCATTGACTTTGACAACGGCTCTCGCATCATCTCAACTACCACAACAGAAACAACTGCTCGTGGTATGTCATTGTCACTGATCTATTGCGATGAGTTTGCGTTCGTTAAGCCACGTATTGCTAGTGAGTTTTGGACTTCGATTAGTCCTACATTGTCAACAGGTGGTAAGTGTATTATTACATCAACACCTAACCAAGACGATGACCAGTTTGCTCGTATTTGGAAAGATGCTACTAAGAACATTGACGAGTACGGTAATCCACAAAAGCTAGGTCGCAACGGCTTTGCCAGCATCAAGTTTATTTGGAGCTCGCATCCTGATCGCGGCGAGGAATGGGCCAATACAGAACGTATCAAGATTGGCGAAGAACGATTCCTTCGTGAACACGAATGTGAATTCGTTATAGCCGACGAAACATTAGTTAACTCAATGAAGTTAATTACAATGGAAAGCAAAGATCCAAATGGAAAAATGGGTCAAGTTCGCATTTACAAATACCCACAACCACAAAGCGTATATGTAGTAGGTTGGGATCCAAGTTTAGGCACAGGTGGCGATCCAGCAGCTATCCAAGTGTTCAAATTGCCCGAACTAGAGCAGGTAGCAGAATGGCAGCACAACAAAACTGACATCCAAGGTCAGATGCGTACCCTTGTATCTATTCTAAAATGGTTACAGGATGAGACAAACGGAACTGCTGAATTGTATTGGAGCGTGGAAAACAATACCATTGGAGAAGCAGCACTAATTAGTGTGCGTGAATTTGGCGAAGAACGTATTCCTGGTACATTTGTACAAGAAATTCGTCGCACTGGCCAAAGCCGCGGTCGCAGAGGCTTTAATACCACGCACAAGACAAAAATTACAGCGTGTATGCGCTTAAAGAACTATGTTGAAAGCGATAAGATGACAATTTATAGTCATAACTTATTGCGTGAACTAAAGAACTTTATTGCCCGTGGCGCAAGTTTTGCGGCCAAGGACGGCGAAACAGACGATCTAGTGATGGCAACTATTCTGGTACTACGCATGACAGAAGTCATCATGACATGGGATACAGGTACATACGATAGGCTTGTAAATGCAGGCACTGACGAGGTATTAAGACCGATGCCAATTGGCTTCCTATAACTAAATATAACTATGCCTACAAGAGAACAACTAACCAAAGAACTAGCCGCTACAGTAGCAGGGGTAAGCCATAACTCTACGTTCAAAGACGCAGATGGCAAAAGCACTCTTGATCAAGAGCAGGCAGTGTACCAATATGTGCCGGACCAAAATATCATGGTCATGGTCAACTACGACAATACTGATGTTGAAGTTTGGTACGATCCAACTACCACCGACGTAGAGTGGTTTAAGACTGAATTTAAACCGCGTGTTCAAGCAGTGGCTAGACGTTATTTGTACGGAACAACCATTCGCAGCTATGAAGGTGACATTGAACCAAAGAAAATGGCTCACCGCACAGAAACTGTATCTGAAGGCCGCAATAGCTTAAAGATCAGCTACCATCCACTTGGCGCAACACAGATCCGTTTGGCCCATACCAAGTCAGTCACAGAAGAAAAGCCGGGCGCACGTAGCCGCAACATTCAAGCCCTGTTCGTAGAGAAAGATGGCGAACGTTTCCGTTTCCCATACAACCACTTATTGGGTGCTAGAGTCATGGCTCTACACGTAGAATCTGGTGGCAAGCCCTGGGACGAACTTGGTACCAAAATTGTCGAAATCAGTCGTCGTCGTAAGGATGTTATGGAACTGCTACGTTGGAGCAAGCGATTAGAAGAAACGGACCAAGTAACCAATATTCGCAGTCGTGGCAAAAGTGAAGTTGTTATGCTAAAGCGTATGATGGAACGTGCAGCCCGTACCGGCGACCTAAGTGCCATCACCGAATACCAACTGCCAACTGACACTAAACCGGGCCAAGCACCTATCTTACCCAACGACATGGTATCCGAAGCAGTTGCTGATCTTGAAACATCCTTAGAACGCCTGTTCGACTAATTTGTCCGTTTTCTGGGCAAATTGCCTATTGCTTTAATTTGCGATCATAAGTATACTACAACACATGCACAATAAAAAACGCATGTGTTGTTTTAGTCCGCTATAGGGCTTAACACTCAAACTTACTCAACTTAAAGGTAAAACATCATGGCAACATTAGCAGAAATTCGCGCTCGACTAGCAGAGCAAGCACAAAAATCCAGTGGTACTAAGCAAGGTGGCGGCGACAACTCCATTTATGCACACTGGAACATCCAAGAAGGCACTTCAGCCTCAATTCGATTCCTCCCAGACGCAGACGAAACAAATACATTCTTTTGGCGTGAACGTCAGATGATCAAGATCCCATTCGCTGGTGTCAAAGGGCAAGACGAAAACAAAAAAGTGTACGTACAAGTACCGTGCGTTGAAATGTGGGGCGAAACATGTCCAGTACATGCAACTATCCGTCCTTGGTTCAAAGACCCTAACATGGAAGCACTTGGCCGCACATACTGGAAGAAGCGTTCGTACGTTTTCCAAGGCTTTGTTGTATCAAGCCCAATGGAAGAAGACAGTGTTCCAGAGAATCCAATCCGTCGCTTTGTGATCAGTCCACAGATCTTTACGCTAATCAAGCAAGCGTTGATGGATCCAGACATGGAAAATATCCCAACTGACTACCAAGCGGGTACAGACTTCCGTTTGAACAAGACACAAAAGGGTGGCTATGCTGACTACTCTACAAGTGGTTGGGCACGTAAAGAACGTGGCTTGAACGAAGAAGAATTGCAAGCAATTGCAACACACGGCTTGTTCAACTTGAACGACTTTATGCCAAAGCGTCCCGGCATCGACGAACAAAGAGCAATCTTTGAAATGTTCGAAGCTAGTGTTGAAGGCAAGTTGTATGACCCAGAGCAGTTTGGTAAGTTCTATCGTCCAAGTGGCGTTCAGATTGCCAACGCAACTGGAACAGCAGCCGATGCTGATGAAGACACTCCTGCACCTAAGGCAGCTCCAGCAGCTCGTCCTGCACCAGTGGCTTCACAAGCAGCACCAGCAGCCGCATCAGCACCAATTGCGCCAACTGAAGGTGCAGCCAAGCCCAGCGTTGACGACATCCTTAAGATGATTCGCAGCCGTCAAGCCTAATTGACACACGGGAGGGCATGATGCCCTCCCACTTCATCTTAAAGGAATAATATGGCAAAAGCATTTGATGTCTCTAAATTTAGAAAGAGCATTACAAAAAGTATCGAAGGCATGAGCATTGGCTTCAATGATCCAACTGACTGGATCAGCACAAACAATTTCGCACTGAACTATCTTATCAGCAGTAACTTTAATTACGGCGTGCCAATGGGCAAAGTTACAGTGTTTGCTGGCGAATCTGGTGCAGGCAAAAGTTTTATCTGTTCCGGCAACTTGGTCGCCAACGCACAAAAGCAAGGCATCTTTGTTATCTTAGTTGATAGCGAAAACGCTCTGGACGAAAAGTGGCTCCATGCATTGGGAGTAGACACAAGCGAAGACAAGTTACTTAAACTTAACATGGCCATGATTGACGAAGTGGCCAAAATGATCAGTGAGTTTGTTAAGGAATACAAAACATTGCCTGAGGCAGATCGTCCCAAGGTATTGTTTATCGTTGACTCGTTAGGCATGTTGCTAACACCAACTGACATTAACCAATTCCAAGCTGGTGACATGAAGGGCGATATGGGCCGTAAGCCTAAGGCGCTTGCTGCACTGGTTCGTAATTGCGTAAACATGTTTGGTAACTTGAATCTTGGCTTAGTGTGTACTGCACACACATACGCATCGCAAGATATGTTTGATCCAGATGACAAGATCTCCGGTGGCCAAGGCTTCATCTACGCAAGTTCTATTGTGGTTGCTATGCGCAAGTTGAAGTTGAAGGAAGACGAAGACGGTGGCAAAACAACCACCGTACAAGGTATTCGTGCAGCATGTAAGATTATGAAGACACGCTATGCAAAACCGTTTGAATCGGTGCAAGTTAAGATCCCATACGAAACAGGTATGAATCCCTACTCAGGTTTAACTGATTTAATCGAAACCAAGGGCATGTTAAAGAAAGAAGGCAATAGTCTTGTTTACACAGATCCCGATGGTGTTATTATCAAGAAGTTCCGCAAGGGTTGGGAACGCAATGATGATGGTTGCTTGGATACAGTAATGAAAAACATCACTGACAATCCGCATATCTTTGACAAGAGTGTTCCGCAAGAAGCTCCTGAATCAGTCGAGGAATAAATGACACTTGACCATGAACAATGGTTGAGACAGCAAGGTGTAAAGATCACAGGTCGGCACACCTTGCACCGTGCCCATCAGCCTAGCTATACAAATTGGGCTAGCGAGCGAGAAGACGGTCGCATCGACTGGTCTGAACAGTACACTACAACACAAGAGCAAGTGTATACTGTTGAACTTGACCAACAAACGATTGAAAGATTTGAGCGCATGGAAACAGACATACATCATGCACTTGAGTATGCTAATCGCAAATATGCATCGCGTGGCGCCGTCGGGTATAGGGGTGGCCCAAGTGATGTAACTGCATTCTTCATTGAAAATAAAGAACGTCATCTTGAACTACTCCAAGAGAATTCTATGTACCGAGATGCATGGAAAGAGTTTCAATCTATTCGAGTTCTAATTGGTGAAACTCCCCATTGGCCTTAACAGTAATTTATGTTACAATAGTCTTATGCAACTCAAACTCTTAATAGAACAACTCCAAGCATTGTATGAAAAGGAAATGCTTCACGCTGACATTATGGGTGAGCCAGAGATCATGATAGACTGTTTCAAGCGCACGTCACCGGGCGAGTTCGTGTATGCAGGCTTTAATGATCGAATTGAAATACAACGAAGCAGTGATGGTGTGTATCCTATTCTAAATGCATTTTGGGATGATGAGAGATAATATGAGAGTGATGACATTTGGATGTAGCTGTACAAGGTATCATTGGCCAACTTGGGCCGATATCGTGTTAAAGCAAGCCACTATAGCTGGCATGGATGGCGACAATTGGGGAATGCCTGGTGCTGGCAATTTGTTTATTGCTATTCAGATTCAGCATGCCATAGCAACTGGCCTATTAAAACGCGGGGACCACGCCTTTGTTGCCTGGACTACTCTTACAAGAGAAGATCGATTAGTCAATGGACGTTGGATTGCTCCCGGCAATATTTTTAATCAGACGATATATCCACAATCCTGGGTTGAGAAATATGCAGATGTTGAGTTCTATGCGTTGCGCGACTGCTCATTAATAGCCGCAACCCAGGCTGCACTAAGCGGACTTGGAATTACACAAACTCACTTCAATATACATTGGAGCGAGCCATACCAAATTAGGAGCGATCCGGTCAATAACAACATTTGGAATAAGGTCAATGAAATACTATCTACCTTCAAATTGAAATTTGATTGCAAGCCGATTTTAGAAGTGTTGCCATATCCTCCGCCAGTAACATTGCAGGTCGCTTGGTCAATTGATGATCCATCTAAGGTCTACACAGATGCACATCATCATCCTGTTAGCATGTTAAATTATGTTAAACAAGAAATATGCAAACTTGGAATTCCGTGGCTACCTGCGATTAGTCCTGAAATAGAGACATGGGTGCATGAATGGGATCAACGAATTAAAACTACTGCTCAGCCATTGAAGTATGTCGATTTCCCAGTAGTGCGCCCTAAAAATCGACAATGGGGGTTTGATGATTAAAAAATTGATGCAACGTTTAGGTAGACACCGTGTGATCATGGATCGACGAGCAGATGAACCCTTACTAGAAAGATATTATGTTTTCCTTAAAGACCGAGAGCGATTTCCATTTAATGTATTCGTTCACAAGTTTTGCAAATCAGACCCAGATGATGTGCATGATCATCCATGGCCTTACGCTACTTTAATTTTGAAAGGTGGATACTATGAATGGATTCCAGAATTTGACAGCACAGGTAAAAAGATTGGCGAGACTCGTCATTGGCGCAGGCCCGGACACTTTAGGGTATGTGGCGCTAATAGCTATCATAGGATTGAGCTTGATCCAGCGGTAACAGCATGGTCGCTGTTTATGCCGGGCCCGCAAAAACGAGACTGGGGATTCCTTGTCAACAACAAGTGGATTGAAAGCGAAGAGTATCTTTCTAAAATGGCAACACAACAAACAAAAGTCAGCTAAGTATCGCTGACCACTAACGGTGGATATATGGAGAAAAATACAATGAGTGATACATCAGGAGAAATGTTAGTTGAACAGTGGCTAGCAATTAAACCTTATATTGATAAAAAAGAAAGACCAGATGCTGCGCTTGCATATCTCAGAGCATCTGAAAACTTTGTTAACTTGGAACAAGCCCAAGAAGATGCCAAAGGATCTGATTCTGCCCTTGACGGTGCGTTTGCAGAAATCCTAGGTGACATTGAAGAAGAAGTTGAAGAAGACGAAGACGAGGATTATTAATGAGTACTTGGTACAGGAAGGTCGTTACAGATCTCAGCTGCCTTCCTGACTGCATTGAGTGGTTTGAAGGCGAACTTATTCAAGGCCGCATGGAACTAAAAATAGTTGGCAGTCTAGAAAAAGCCAGCCGTGAAATGCCGGGCATTGTAGAGTACCGATTCAATCAGCTTCAAGAGATTGAAGCCATACTCGAGCAGTTGAACATTCAACTTCGAAAGGTTAGAAGCGCAAAGTTTCGTCAATTTACAGAACACTACAATCGCGCTCTGACCAGCCGCGACGCTGAAAAATATGTAGATGGTGAACCAGACGTGTGTGACATGGATTCTATTGTGAATGAGTTTGCACTTGTTCGCAATAAGTTTCTTGGACTTGTCAAGGGGCTTGACAACAAACAATGGCAAATTACCAATGTTGTAAAACTGCGAGTCGCTGGCATGGAAGATGCAGAATTAAGATAGTTATAGTACACTACGCAATACCCCAACTATGTTGCAAAAATACAACACTTTTGGGGTATTTTTCTGACTAAAATGGTTGACTTTTGGTCCAAATCGCCGTATAATTAACACTTAAACAGCAACAAAGGTCCATATGCAATACACTTTGATTACAAAAAGCGGCAAAGTTATGCAATTTTACATCAAAGAAGTAGCAGAAATGTATCAAGCGGGCCTGGGCGGTGTTGTATTATCGCAACAAACCCTAAAAACTGAACAAAACGGTTGCTCTTTGAGCCAAACCGCAGTATAATAGATATTGTAGTAAGTTAAACATCCACGCAAAGGAACACAAATGTCAGCATATATTACAATCAACAAAGGCACCTATCGCAATTTTAAAGTTGCAGGCCAAACATTCCAGCTTGTTGCAGATTATAAAGAAGGTACCAAAGGCGGATATGTCACAGTTATTGCTGACGAGTCTTTTGAACCACTAATTTCACAAGGCCGCGAAGTTCGTATCAAAGTAGAGTCGATGCGCGATGTAGTACCAGCAACTGCCGCAGATTGTGTTACTAGCATCGAGGGCAATTATGATGCCCCAAAACGTAAGGAACCAAAAGTGCAAGAAACAGACGAGCAAGCAATTGAACGCATCCGCGAGCGTTTTGACATTCTTGAGGAAATGACTGAAGGTGCAGTTGATGGCTCAGTCCGTGCTATGATTGTTGTTGGCCCTCCGGGTGTTGGCAAGAGCTTTGGTGTTGAAAAGGTGCTAGACAAGAGCGCCATGTTCGACAAAATTGGCGGCTCGCGTATCCGTTACGAGATTGTTAAAGGTGCAATGAGCGCCATTGGTTTGTACTGCAAGCTCTACAATTACAGCGATGCCGGTAACGTGCTGGTGTTTGACGATTGCGACAGTGTGTTGATGGACGAGCTGAGCCTTAACATTTTGAAAGCGGCATTGGACAGTTCCAAGAAGCGTACAATTTGCTGGAACACAGACAGCCGCATGTTGCGTCAAGAGGGTGTGCCAGATCGCTTCGAGTTCAAAGGCAGTGCAATCTTTATCACCAACATCAAGTTTGAGAATGTGCGTTCTGCAAAGCTCAAGGATCACTTGGGTGCATTGGAAAGCCGTTGCCACTATTTGGATCTGACACTGGACACTACCCGTGACAAGATGTTGCGTATCAAGCAAATTATGATGGACGGTATGTTGGATGCATACGAGTTTGAAGAAGGCGCCAAGCAAGAACTGTACGAGTATGTTGATACCAACAAAGAAAAGTTGCGCGAGCTGAGCCTGCGTACAGTTATTAAAATTGCAGACTTGAAGAAGATGGTAGGTCCCGGCACCGACAAGTGGAAGCGTTTGGCAGAAACTACTGTGATGAAGCGCGAAGCGGCGTAAGTTACCAAAACAGGCAATGTCAATAAGTCCTGTTTGTCAAGGAACTATATGACTCTTTTTACTTTAGTCCAAAAGCAGGGTAACAAGTGTTACTACTGCAATTGCGAAATGAATAACGGCAAGAAGTCTCCCTTTCATGCAACAGTTGAGCATTTGCTTGACAAGTGGGCAAGTCCCCGGCATAAAAAGATTGAAGCGTCTTCTAACTTGGTAGCGGCATGCTTTGCCTGTAACAATAGTCGTGGATGCGCCCGCAATAGAATTGCACGTGACTATTATAAGAAACAAGCAGCCAAGAAGAATATGAAACTTGCAGTTGCGTCTACCCCAAGTAGAACTTTGTATTCGTTGTTTGGCCCAGTGCCACAAAATTTATTTAATGTGTAAGGATATATCATGAGAAAGATGGCAACTATTAGAAAGATTGACGTATTGCGACCCATCGAAGGTGCAGATGCAATCGAATGTGCTATTGTTGGCGGCTGGACAGTAGTAGTCAAGAAGGGTGAATACTCAGCAGGTGATCTTGCAGTGTATTGCGAAATTGATTCGTTCATCCCCACAGCTATTGCTCCGTTCCTGACCAAGCCCGGACAATACGCAAAGACTTTTGAAGGTGTCGAAGGCGAACGTCTGCGAACGATGAAGCTACGCGGCCAACTGAGCCAGGGCCTGTTACTGCCACTATCTACGGTCTACTCACTGCCACCAACTACTGGAGTTGACATTGTGGGTAATGATGTGTCCGAGCCGCTTGGTATTGTCAAGTACGAAGCACCAGTGCCTGCAGAGTTGGCTGGAGAAGTTAAGGGTATGTTCCCATCGTTCATTCCAAAGACTGACCAAGAGCGTATTCAAAACTTGAAGTTTGAACTGTCAGAATGGCTTGTTGATGGCTCACATTGGGAAGTTACCGAAAAGCTGGAAGGCTCGTCAATGACAGTGTATGTCCGAGACGGCGAAGTTGGAGTGTGTTCACGCAATCTCGACCTTAAGCCAAATCTTGACAACTCACTGTGGCGTGCCGCAAACAAGTACAACCTGCCTGCCAAGTTGGTTGGTATTGGTCGTAACATTGCCATCCAAGGGGAAATTGTTGGCAACGGAGTCCAAGGCAACATTTACCAAATGCGTGATCAAGACTTTCTTGTGTACGACATTTACGATATTGATGCTGGCTGCTACTTCACTCCAGCTGAACGTAAGGCATTTGTTGCCGAACAAGGTTTGAATCACTGTCCAGTACTTGCATACTCAGCTAATCTAACTGACACACTTGGTATTACCAATATGGAACAAGTGTTGAAGTTTGCTGAAGGCAAGAGTGTAATGGGCATGATTGGATGCGAACGCGAAGGATTGGTCTTCAAGTGCCACGAAAAGCCTGTTTCGTTCAAGGCCATCTCTAACAAGTATCTTCTGAAACACGGAGGTTAATAGTTTACCGACAGCTGACTATTTGCGTGGATAGATGTCGGTGGAACAGACTCTTCGGAGTCTGTTCTTTTTTTTCTGTATTACGGACAAATTGCTTTTTCAAAACCATGGTTTTTACTATAAGTATTTTACAAATGAATAGACATAAACCTACAAAAGTGTTATACTAATATATGCCTGGAATAACACGATTAGAAATTAAAGACGAAGTTAATATCAAGTTCCATGATCTTGATCCAAGTACTCGTCGCAAATGCGAAACCAAATTAAAGTATATGCTACCGCATGCATATCACGTACCTGCTTTTCGATTAGGAAGGTGGGACGGCAAGATCGGTTTCTTTACAACAGCAGGTGCCACTTATCTAAACTTGCTAGACAGAGTGCTACCTATCCTTGACGAGGAAGGCTGGCAAATTGAAATTGATGACAAGCGACCTAACTGGAACATCAAGTTTACTGAAGTTACCGAAGATACGTTTAGTCATATCCTTTGGCCCAAAGGACACCCAGCAGAAGGTCAACCAATTAAGATCCGCGACTACCAAGTAGAGTGTATCAATCGTTATCTTGCCAACCCACAAGGCGTACAAGAGATTGCTACAGGCGCTGGCAAAACGCTAATGACAGCAGCCATGAGTCTATGCTGTGAGCCGTTTGGCCGCACACTTGTTATTGTGCCTAACAAAGACTTGGTTCGTCAAACACATGCTGACTATGTCAACATGGGATTGGATGTTGGTGTATACTTTGGTGACGAAAAGGATCTTGGTCATACACACACTATTGCAACATGGCAAAGTATCAACAGTCTTATTAAGAAGAACAAAGAAGGTACCAGTCTAGTTGGGCTTGATGCTGTTACTGATGACTTAATTGCAGTTATTATTGACGAAGTACACATGGCCAAGGCAGATGTATTGCGTACAATGCTGACTGGGTTGTTTGCAAATATTCCAATTCGTTGGGGACTAACAGGCACTATTCCCAAAGAAGAACACGAATACGTTAGCCTTATCGCTAGTCTAGGTGAAGTAACACACAGACTGCAAGCAAGCGAACTTCAAGACATGGGTGTGTTATCTAATTGCCACGTTAAAGTATTGCAGTTTGATGACAAGGTTGAATACAAAACCTACCAAGAAGAATTGACCTACTTAACGTCAAATGAAAAACGATTAGACCATATGGCTGCTACAATCAGTGCTATTGGATTAGCTGGCAACACGCTAGTACTTGTGGATCGTATTGCTACTGGCAAGATGCTGGTAGAAAGACTACCTGACAGTGTATTTGTATCAGGTGCAATGAAATCAAAGGATAGAAAAGATGAGTACGACGAAATTACCACAAACGATAACAAAATTATCGTTGCGACATATGGCGTGGCGTCTGTGGGTATTAATATTCCTCGGATCTTTAACCTGGTACTTGTGGAACCTGGGAAGTCGTTTGTCCGAGTTATTCAAAGTATTGGCCGCGGGATAAGAAAAGCACAAGACAAAGACTTTGTGCAAATCTGGGACATTACCAGCACTGCCAAGTTTGCCAAACGTCACTTAACAAAGCGTAAACAATTTTACACTGACGCCAATTACCCATACCAAACAGAAAAGGTTACTTACAAATGAACATATTAACAGTCGACAATAAGTCGTATGACTTAGATCGTCTACCCGAAGAGATTGATGAAGACCTGCGTTATGGAGTACTCGACTATAGTAACCCCGCCGAAGTGGATTATATTTTTGTACCATTGGTGTTCCTTGAAAGTTTCTCATGCCCAGCCGCAGTGTTGCGTATTGGTAAAACAGAAGTGAAGGTACCGTTAGATTGGTCGCTAGTTATTGGGGAAGCAGATCATGGCGAGCCAGAAGTTATCAATGTAATGAGCATTAACGATCGCGGATTTAGTACGTTTGTGTTTAACCCGATCAATGGATACAAGCCAGAATGGCAACGAGTTGAAGTAGTCAACATTTATCAAGAAGTAAAGTGGTATGTTCCCAAGCTAAAGTTTGGACACTTGTTAGCAGTACCTCTTGAAAAAGGCAATGAACCGATGTGTGCGTTCTTTGTCAAAGAAACAAATAAAATTCCAGAAGTGCTTGACTTAAACAAAATTTGGTTTTAAAATACTAGCATGGCTACTAAAAAGAAAGCACCAGCAACCGCAAAGTATCAACTGCCTATTGATCAAGTTATGGCAGCAGTTGATCTACGCAAAGGCGACTACTACAGCAAACTTGAACCAGATGAGCTAAAGTCGCTTAGTACTTACATGGCGCAACGTTGGGGCAGTCAAGTACAGGGTACACAGGACTTGCAAGAGTACTACTTGACCACAGTCAATGACTTGTCTAATCTGGATTACATTGCAGTAGGTAGCAACCACGATGAGATGCGTTGGCGTACTCTTGCATTGTGCGGCATTGGACACAAGATGCGTCACGAATTCATCCCCCCTAAAGGCGCCAAAAAAGACAAGCTGACAGCTTGGTTGATTGAACAGTTTCCGTCAATGGGCGACGATGAGATTGAACTGTTCCGTGCGCTTAATGGTGATGATGTACTAGAAGATATTGCAGTTTCCAAAAACATGGGTAATAAAGATCTTAAGGATTTGTTTAAATAATGATACAGGATTACCAATGTCGCTTCTGCGGGAAGGCATTTACACGTGAGCGTACTTTGAGTAGCCACATGTGTGAACGCAAACGCAGATGGATGAACAAGGACGAGCCTGAAAGTCGTATTGCTTTTAGCGTATGGTTGGACTTCATGAAATATGTAAGCCCTAATACAAAGAAAGAAAAAACAACCGACGATTTCATAAGGAGTGCGGATTATATTGGCTTTATAAAATTTGCTAACTACTTAATTGAACTACGTCCTTTAGAAAGCGAAAAGTTTACAAACTGGCTTTTTAAAATGAGCGTTCGATTAAGCGACTGGACCAAGCCCGGTACTTACCAACTGTATGTGCAAGAAGCTGCCAAGAAGGAAACTTCAGAACGTGCATTAGAGCGTACTATCCTAGCAATGGTTGACTGGGGTACACGAACAAACAACAGTTGGCAAGACTTTTTCAGTAAAGTTGCGCCAGCAACAGCAATGAACATGATAACTATGGGACGAATTAGTCCGTGGATAATTTATTCAGCTGAAGCAGCGCAACAATTATTAGATAGAATGGAACCGGGTCAAATTGATACAATTACCAAGCATGTGGATACCAAATGGTGGATAAACAAAATAAAACAAAACGAAAGCCAGGTAGTGTGGATCAACACACTGATGACGCAGGCATTAGCTACGCAAAACTAGAAGCGCGACTAGAAATTGTGTTAGCACGGCTAGCTGAAATGACTCAGGAAGTGTTGGCTATTAAACAACAACAAGCAGATATATTAAACTTAGTCAAAACAAATTTAAAGAAGAAATGAACTTACCTGACGTAGACATTGACTTTGCAGATCGTGAACAAGTACTGAAACTGCTGCCCCACGTCCCGGCAATGCAACGGTTGCCTAACGGCAACACGCAAAAGCACAAGACTGGTGTGTACTTTCATCCAGTGCCCAGCAATCCGTTTACAGGATGGTGCGACATTGATTACCAGCAAGCAGAAGAATTAGGATTCTTTAAAGTAGACTTGCTTAATGTGAGTCTATATCAAGGTGTTAAAAGTAAACAGCATTTAGATCAACTAGCCAATCAGGAGCCATTATGGGATCTACTACAGCAAGAAGACTTTTCAAATCTGTTATTTCATTTGAACGGGCATGGGGATGTTCTGAAGAAGACTTGCCCTACTTCCGTGGAACAATTAGCTGCCGTCCTTGCTATGATACGCCCGGCCAAACGTTATCTGATTGGGAAATCATGGACTATGATACTGAAGGAAGTTTGGACGAAGCCCAGTAATGGAGACTACTACTTTAAGAAGGCTCACGCAGTGGCTTATGCAGTTGCTATTGTTGCGCAGATGAATTTGATTTGCGAACAGATCAGCTACGGTTAACGCATCTTACGTACCAAACTAATTTGACGTCGTTTGGTACGTTTTGTTATCACATTGGTTAAACTAGTTTGGTGACCGTACAATACTTCAAAGTCTTTGGCACTGTAAGTTTTTAGTGCGTATGTAAAGCGGCGCATAGGTTCTTTAAGCACAATGTTGATAGGAATTAGTCGATTACTGCCCCACCACCATTCGTCACCTTGTTCAATAAATGCAAGTTTATCAGCATCATCTTTTAGCAAGTTGTAGACGTACATAGTTACAACTACATTGTCACTATTTTGAATGATACCTACTAACTCTTTATCACCGTAACTGGCCAAGCTCATAAACGGGAAGCGTTCTAGGAATTCTTTAACTTTATTATCCATCAGCATTACTTAGCATTTTTAAAATCACCGGGCTAATCGCTAAATAAGAGCATGGCCACATTAAACTCAAGTATTCCAACAGCAACATTAAACTACTCTGGCGCCGGCACAGGCCCAAGTGCAACACGTCACGCACCAAGCTACACCGACCAACGTATTGTATGGTTTAAAGGGGTTGACAATATCTTAGATCTTACCATCACTGGCACAGATCGCCGCCCTGTTAGCTTATTACGCCGTGAGCTAACAGTTACAATGTGGGATAGAACTACTGGCACTACTATTTTTAGACGTAGAGCAATGGCCACAGTAGAAGAAAACGGACAAGCTCGTGTAACTGTTTTTGCTCGTGATTTGATGACACTTCCAGTTGGAATTTATTCGTTAGGTGCTACCTTTATTGATAGCAATGGCTTAGAAACTGCACTGACTTGGAACCGTGCCCAGCAAGGTGCATTTGATGTTGAAGTTAAGGATGCAGTTGTACCAACCAGCAGAGTAACGCAAGAAGTTACAACTTGGACAGACACTGACGGCCTATTAGTATCTAGTGCATTTAATGGACCACAGTTCTTTAGAAAAGATACAAGTCTTTTCACAGTGGCATTATACGGCAGCAATTGGACTGGCCGAGTAATTGTACAAGGAACACTAGACGAAACAGTGACCGGAGCCACACTGTGGGGCAATCTGAAGCCACAAGACTACGAAACTCATAATATGGATTTGAATGGCTACACTGGCATTGACCCATACAACTTCTACGCTGGTGTTCGTTGGTTGCGTATCGTAAAGCAAGACAGCCTTTCGAACGCCGGAACCCTTGACAAAGTCCTAATAAGAGTGTAAACTAGCTCTATATGAGCATAGTTGAATCTACATTACAAGCCCACCTACCTGCGTTAAAGCGCAACACCAACGGCTGGTTAACTATGAACTGCCCAGTGTGTACTCAAAATGGACAATTACGTCCAGATACTAAACATCGTGGTGGCATCAAGTTCGAACAAGACCGTGTAGGCTACCATTGCTTTAACTGCGGCTACACTACAGGTTGGAGACCGGGACAACGGCTAGGCATTAAGCTAATCAAGTTCATGCGAGCCATTGGAGTTGATGAAGGAGAAATTCAGCGCCTTAAGATCCAACTGTGGGATCAAGTAGTTGATGACGATGATAACACAGTACACGAACCTTTTAAAAAACCCAATTGGCCAGAAATTGAGTTTCCTTGGGAAATTCAAGACATCACAATTGAAGCAGCCGAGTACTTAGATAGTCGCCAAGTGCTTGAACTGACCGACTGGCTGTCAAGCCCAAGTAGTGTGCAGGGCATGAACAATCGTGCTATACTACCGTTCTTTGATGATGGTAAGTTGGTGGGATACAATGCACGTTGGATCGGCGAAGCTCCTAAGGGCGTTGCCAAGATTATTGCCAGCCGCCCGGCCAGCTTTGTGTTCAACTTAGATCGGCAAAGTCAAGCAAGAAAATATACACTGGTACTAGAAGGCGAATATGATGCGCTAAGTTTAGATGGCGTTGCTATTATGACCAACAGCATTAGCCCCGAACAAGCAAAGATTATCGAAGACATTGATAACGAACCAGTTGTACTACCGGACAGAGATAAAGCTGGCTTACAATTAGCAATGCAAGCAGCCGAGTTGGGGTGGAATGTTAGCTTTCCAGAATGGCCAGAAGGTATCAAAGATGCAAATGAAGCGGTACAACACTTTGGGCGAGTTGCTACGCTACAAAGTGTGATATCGGCGATTGAGACCTCCCCCTTGAAGATTAAATTAATAGCACGCCGCTGGTGTGCATAAAGGATAAGATAAATGGCAGATGATGTAAAAGAATATGGATATGAACTACAAAAACTATTTTTGGATTTCTTAGTTAGTAATAGAGATTTAGCGGCACGATGCCAAAATGTACTTGATCCCGATCACTTTGACCGCAGGTTACGAGGTGCCGCAGAGTTTATCAAGAAGTATGTAAATGAACACGGAAACATTCCGGATATTGTACAGGTCAAGGCAACTACAAATACAGAGCTCTCACATTTAGAAACACAAGCAGTTGAGCACAGCAGTTGGTTCTTAACTGAGTTCGAAGGCTTTGCACGACACAAAGCTCTTGAAAAGGCTATCCTTCAAAGTGCAGACATGTTGGACAAGAGCCAATATGGAGCAGTTGAAAAGCTGATCAAAGATGCTGTGCAAGTTGGACTACCAAAGACCTTTGGTACAGATTACTTTGCAGATCCTGCAGGTCGACTTAACGCACTTAAAGACAATAACGGACAGTTGAGCACAGGTTGGAAGTCGCTTGATGATAAGTTGTATGGTGGCTTTAACAGAGGCGAACTAAACATCTTTGCTGGTGCATCAGGCGCAGGTAAGAGTCTGTTCTTGCAGAACTTGGGATTGAACTGGGCCCGGAATGGCCTAAACACAGTATACTTCTCTTTGGAATTGTCAGAAGGCCTATGTGCTATGCGTATGGATGCTATGCTGTCTGACACGCCTACTCGTGAAGTGTTTAAGAAACTTGAAGACGTTGACCTTAAAGTTCGTATGGCAGGTAAGAAGGCTGGTGTACTACAAATTGTACAGTTGACAAACGGTATTACAGCAAATGATATCTTATCTTGGGTACGTGAATTTCAAACACAGCGTAAGATCAAAGTTGATGCTATCTTAGTTGACTATTTGGACTTGATGATGCCTGCAGGACAAAAAATCAGCGTTAGCGATATGTTTGTTAAAGATAAACTTGTTGCAGAAGAATTGCGTAACTTGGTTGTATCTGAACAGTTGTTGTTGGCAACAGCTAGTCAGTTGAACCGTAGTGCTGTTGAAAGCGTGGAGTTTGACCATTCGATGATTGCTGGTGGTTTGAGTAAGATTCAAACTGCTGATAACGTATTTGGTATCTTCAGTACGCCCACAATGCGTGAACGTTGTATGGTACAGTTACAGTTTATGAAAACTCGTAGCTCTGGCGCAGTTGGGCAAAAGATTGACCTAAGCTTCAATCCAGACACGTTGCGTATCAGTGACATGGATGGCGATCAAGCAAGTGGGACTACCAAGCCAGGTGATGTGTACGACAAGTTAAGACGCAACACAATGGGCACAGCAATTAATACCGGTGCTCCTGCATCTACCAAATGGGAAAAGCCGCAGGCCAAAGAAGGATTTGAATTGGGCGGAGCATCAGCTGGCCCGTTGGACGTGTTGTCTGCACCTTGGGCTGATGATCAAGACGATAACAGTGTAGCAGTCGCAAAAAAGCCCTTAACTGCACCAGTTGCTAGTAATTCTAACAGAGATGCACTAAGGGCTATTGTGAGCCGTGAAATTTAATTATTTCAAATCGCGAGGATCAACTGGCTGCTCTTCGGCTTCTGGTTCCGCAAAGTCATCGGCCCCGAGTCCCGGACTGTATTCACTACTTGCAGCATCTGTACTTTCTTCATCGTTGTAATCTTTAATATCTGTTCTTAATCTTGAAATTAACGAAGTGTCTGATGCAATGATATCTGCCATGCTAATAAATGCAGAAGTAATAAGCTGTGATTCTGCAAAGGTTACTGGCTGCCCGCTTACCATTTTGTTCAATACTTGCATAAAACGGCTTTGTAAATCGTCGCTTACAAGTGGGCGCAGTGCAATTTTTAAGCGACTTAGCTCGCTGTCTGTGATTTCGTGGTCAGGTTCGTGTGTATCGGTACTTGTATCGTACTCGCTTAATTGTTGTAAACGGTTGGCCAAGTTTCTTAGATCTTGGGCGCTGGGCGAAAGTTGCATTTTCAGTGTCTCCTATTAAATTTATTTAGCTAAATATATTAATCATGCGTAAACAAACTCGTAGCATCCTAGAAGAAATTACAGGCTTAGTACCACAACAAGACAAGCATTTGCTTGTTGAGGGACTAGCAACACAGGCCATTGCCCGTGTAATTAATCTAGTTGAAATTATACAAACTAACTATCCACCGCACCAAGCCGAAGAACTAGTGCGTCGATTACAGCTGGCCATTAAAAACGGCGACCCTGCTAAATTTGCTCGTGGAGTGCGCTCAATTAAGGAAAACGGCCAATGAAAGTTAATGACCTACAACGTCAATTAGACGAGGGATTTTTAGACAATTTAGTTTCTAAAGTAAGCAGTATGGCCGGGGGCGATGGCCCCACTGGTATTATTCGTGCGTTACGTGGTAGCAATGCTGCCTTGCGTAAGTTTGCAGATGCTATTACAAACACAGCAAGACCACGTGTTATGCAACGAGTAGGCAATCAGTTAGACCAAATCAATGACGGTACAGTGCCGTTGCCAGTTAAAATGGTATATCAACAAGCATTGGCAGCTGGGGAGAAAGTTGCCGCTGCGGATCGTATGAATGTTGATATTGCACAAGTTGCGCCAACAATCAAATCTAATCGCATGGACATTGAGCGCCTGGTGCTCAGTAGCGATTTGGGCAACAACAATGAAATTAAATTGTTGTTTGATGCTATCCTTGGAGGCACAGGTACTGCGTCAATTGGCATGGATATGGAATCTGCAATTGCAGCAATTGCAATGATCGTTGCAGCCACTATTATTTTTATTCAAACACAACAAGAAGATGCAGTAACTGCTGAAGTTGATCCTAACGCACTTGAAGACTTTAAGACAGCATCGGCTGCCCTTAATAAAGTGTTGTTTATGCAAGCTAGCCCAGATCTCAAATCATTAAATCCAAATCAAGACTTGGCTGACAACTTGGAACAATTAGTGTTGCTTAATATGGTAACTGGACAAACTGGAATTCATAAGGCTTATTTGAATTTGACCACAGAGCAGATACAAGCAGCAATAGATAGCCCACCAGAATTGGTAAGTCCGCAGAAATTGACAAGATTGCTGTCAAGCCATAGTCCAGACGTACCGCCTGCCGCAGTTAGTGCAGTGGTTGCCAAGGCTATACCATTGATTCAAGCACAGCTTCTCGCCTGGCTGAAAATTGCAGTTGCGGATCAGCCACCAAGAGTAAAGTCGTCTGAAGTTTACAATGAGTGGGCAAGAAGCGTACATTCTGCAATTAAGAAAATGAATTTTGAAGCGGCTGCTACAGCACCTGCACCTGCTGGTGAAACAATTCCACCTGCTGGAGAAGCACCAGAAGACAATCCAGAATTTGCAGCATTAGAAGATTCGCACACTGCCGGTGAAGATGCAGTGCGTCAAGCATTGACAGCCAATCCAGGACTATCAGGTCCCGATATGAAACGAATTTATGACACTGCTCGAGCAGCATACGATAGAACAGCATGAAAATATTTGAAGTAACACAAAATCACAAGCGCAAGCTAAACGAAGCCAAGGCTCGTATTGATCACCCTGAAGATATCATGTTTGATGAGAACGGTGTTGAAGGTGCCCAACGTGCGTTATCTGCGTTAATGCACACAGCAGAATCACACGCTGAAACAACAAGTATCAAATGGGATGGTAGTCCAGCAGTTATCTTTGGCTGGCTAGACAAGAATACATTCATTGTAACAGACAAAGCCGGCATTGGTGCCAAGAAGTATGATGGTCGTCCAACCAGTGCTGAAGAAGTGTCTGCAATGATCTATAACCGTCGTCCAGATCAAGCAGGTCGTGCTGAATATGCTGCACACTTTGGTGGTATGTATGATTTGCTAAAACGTGCTACACCTGTTAAAACAGCAGGCAAGATGTTTCAAGGCGACATGCTTTGGATGAAAGCACAAGATTTGACCATTGACGATGACACAGTAAACTTCCAACCAAACAAAATACCATATAACATTGACAAGACTAGCGAAATTGGTAAAAAGATTGTTAGGAGCCAGGCTGGTGTTGCAATACATGGCGTATACGAATCAGCCGACGAAGCGGCCTCTGCCGCAGCCGAACCAACACCAACAACACCAGACTCAGTGGGTATTAAATCTGTACCCGGCCTGGTAGTGTTTGGGCCATCAACTAATTTAACACAAGAACACACAGTTAAATTACCAGCGGCCGAAATTAAGAAAGTACAAGCACTTATTAATAGTCCAGCAGCAGCTCAGATTGATGATATGTTAGATCCATTTGCCATTGGAGCATTAAAGATTTCCAACTTGCCAGAAATTTTCAAAAGTTTTGTCAACTTCAAAGCACGTAGTGGGCAAGAAATCACAAACGGCAAAGCAGTTGCAAACGAGTTTATGGCCTGGTTAAAGGGGCCAAGCGGCTTGAGTGCTAACAAGCAAGCCAACGTTGAAGCACACATCAATCAGTTTAAGGCACCATTTCAAACAGCCTGGGACATTGTTGCTGGTCTTACTGTTATCAAGCATAAAATTAAAGATCAGTTAGACAAACATGTTGCAGCAGATGCAAGCAGTGTACAAACAGGTGCAGGCCACGAAGGCTTTGTTGCAGCTACTCCACACGGTAAGATTAAATTAGTTAATCGTCCTGTGTTTATGAAGGACAAGTAAAATGGAAGATACCCAAGACAACAGCTTTAGCTTTATCCTTGAAAACTGTAACGAAAGCAAGATGTTTCGTAATACACATCTTGGCCAGTTGACATTGCGTGACACAGTAGACAGTGTATTCTTAAACATACTGACTCTTTACATGTTAAGCAAAGAATTTGAAACGGCACCATTTGCCAAAGATTATGCACAGCGCACATTGGCATTTGGCAACTTTACTGCCCCAAGAATCAGTGGCACTGACTTGTACCAAGGTCTGCATATTTTATTGAATCCACTAAGCGTAACAGCAAAGCAGCTTAAAGCACATGACCAGAATTTAGTATTAGCCAAAAAGCTTCGCATCAATGGTAAATTAGTAAAGCAGTTCCTAAGTGGAATTGCCAATGGCACATTAGACCGGGTAACAGCCATTAGACTAATGTATAGATTGGAGGGCCAGATGGACATTGATGTTAGCAATTACAAAAGTTTGCGTAGATTGATTACTGATTGGGAAAACCTTTCAACTCAACAACGTGAATTGTGCGCTACTCGCTTACTACAGTACTATCGCCTAAGAGGCAAGCGTAGTGAGTTATTACCAGTGTTAGATGTGTTAACTAGAAACAAGGGATACGAAATCACAGATACAGCAAATGCAGAACTTGCCGCATTAGGTGCAGGTGCCATTGCTGGTTCTCGTTCAAGTGACAGCTTTCTGAAAAGTGTTGCTAAAGTTGGCGCTGCTGGACTTGCTGGATACGCACTAGGACGAGCTTTACACTCAGTAAGATAATGCAAAAAAGAGAAGATAAAAAATCCTGGATGATTCCCGGGGCACACATGGGCGCTGACCCAGAGTTCTTTACGGCCTGGACGTTGTACGATATTGGACCATCTTGCAACAATAGTCGTAGCAATCTTGCAACACTTATGAATATTATTGCAAGTCGTGGACAGCCCTTACTAGCAGGAGTTGATTGCATTGACCAACAGGATGTTGCAAATGGTCTGTTCGGTGAAAATATTATTGGTATACAACGTGTCTGGTGTTTAAAGTGGATTGCTGAACGTGTTGGCCAAATGACCGAAGAAACATTGGCCACTGATTCAGCAGGTAACACTGCGGTAACAGGCCTAACTGAAACAGCAGTGCTAGACGGCAAGATAATAACAGCTGGCCCGGATACAAATACGTTTTACATACGCCACGATTCTTTCTAATTGGGCTAAATATATCTGACTACGCAATCAGTCATACAACTCACCTAGGCTCATTTTTACTCACAACTTCACTTGCAGACTCGAGTCTTGTGGGTAGTTTTTTATGGAACCAGCCTAAAATGTCAGCCGATAGACCAATTACCGAATTAACCAGCTTAGAGCTACACGTAGAATTGTGTGCAGAGCGTTATAAGCGTTTAGAAGAAAAGATAGGATATGTTGAAGAATCATTGGATCGCATTCATGCAGATTTTTCTTCTTTTAAAACAGACAATCAAAAAAATCTCAGCGAAATTAAGAACTTGTTAGGCGGCGCAAAAGACGAAAAGTTTAAAATTATGGTCACGAGTACTGCAACAATTGTAGTTGGGCTATTAGCAATGCTAGGGTATGTGATTACCCACTTACCAAAATAATATGCAAATAGTCGTCGAAGCTAAAATAGTATGGGCCCGTTCTGGTAAGCGAATTAAACGTAAAGTTCGCTGTACAACTGGACTTAAAAAAGGCAGAGTTGTTAGCGCAGCCAGTACATGTAGCAAACGCATCGACATTAAGAAGCGTATCAGATTCAAACGCTTAAAAGCCAAATTCAAAACCAGATTCAAAATGCGAAGCCGTAGAACTAAAAAGTTCAATCAAGTAAGCAGACGTGTGGCTAGAATGAACAAAATGAGCAAGCCAAAACACTAAATAAAGTATCGGAGACCATTATGAAATTTAATGACATTACAACAACAACTACACCAGCGCAAGCAGCTCGTCGTGCGTTGCGTAAAGAAAGCATTGACGTTAAGCCACTAGGTGGACGCTTGCTACGTGAACAATTAGAACGTGTTCAATTTGAAATTGATACACTAGCAAGCCGTGGCGGCGCAGAATATGCTCGTGCAATTCTGCAACGTGAAGTATACGAAGATATGGCAAACGTAGACTCAGTTTTATTTGAAGCTGATTTAGATGATGCTGATCTTGACCAAGCTGAAGTTATTATTGCTGCACGCTCAATGAACAAAGACTTCCAAGGCATGATCGAAGACGTAGCAGATATGCTAGGTAAAGACATGATTACCTTGGTTGACCAAATCAAAGCTCGCTTTGGTGACGGCGCAGGCGAACAGTATGTTCAAACAGTTAAAGGTGCTCTTGAAGGCGCAATTGACGTGCTAATGCAAACCAAAGATACACTTGATTCTGCCATTACTAGCTTGACAGCTCCTGGCAGTGCGCTACCAGCTACTGTGCCAGGTGAAGAAGCAGGAGAAGCTCCAATTTTCCCAAGTAGTACAGGCCCAGAAGAAGTACCAACCGGCCGGGAGATGAAGAGTGATATTGCTTGAACTATCTAGTGTAGATCAAAGTTTTGCCAACGCCGTCAAAATGCTCTTAATCAAGAGTCAAAATGATGGCGTAGCAACCTTGCCTATGCAAGACCTAGTGCAACGTCTTAATAAGATGGGATTCAGTGCATCAAACCAAATTGATGCTATCCGCGGTTTAATTGCAACATTCAAAGCCAAGAACAATGAGTTAGTTGCTGACGTGAGCAATGACAAAATTATGATGACTACTGTTCCTGGTGCTGACACTGTTGACCAAGCAGAACAGAATAAAGAAACAGTTGGCAAAGATGCAATGGCACAAGCACGAAAGGATTTGGGATTATGAGTCGCGTAATGTTAACTGCGTCAGAAGCAAGATTAAAGTCGCTACAAGATATTTTTGTATTAAGAGAAATTCGTGACTTAGAAGAAGAAGTTATTCTAGCATCAGCCGATGGCGCAGTAGAGGTAGTTGTATCAACAACCAGCACAATGGCCAAAAATGCAACTGATGTCGGCTACGCCCTTGCAACTGAGTATTATAATACTTGGACCGGCGTAAATGAAAGTCGTCAACTAAGACTTCAAATGGCGAAAGTGATCCAGTACTTTTCGGATCTAGGCTACACAATTGATCGCCAAATCAACCCAACCAGCCAAACCACTTTCCAGTGGGTAATCGCCTGGTAATCATTGACTTATATTACACGACAGTGTATACTAAGTGACAATGATAAATTTCAATAAAAAATACAATTACCAACCACTGAACAGAATAGACGGCGTAAGTCGTCTATATGAAACACCAGATGGTTCCCGTGTACCCAGCGTCACAACAATCTTAGATCGAACCAAGTCTGAAGAATCAAAACAAGCCCTACAAAATTGGCGAAAGCGTGTAGGCGAACAAAAAGCCAAAGAAATCACAACCGAAGCAGCAGGTCGCGGAACTCGTATGCACAAGTGGTTAGAGAACTATGTGTTAACCGGAGAAACAGGCGACCCCGGAACTAATCCATATGGCATCCAAAGTCATCGGATGGCACATACTATCATTGAGCAAGGTTTAGTAAATTGCAACGAAGCCTGGGGCACTGAAGTTCAACTTTACTGCCCGGGCCTGTATGCAGGCACAACTGACTTGGTAGGTGTGCATGGTGGCGAAGATGCTATCATGGATCATAAGCAAACCAATAAGCCAAAAAAACGTGAATGGATTGACGATTACTTTGTTCAAACCACAGCGTATGCGCTAGCACACAATGAAGTATGGGGCACTAAGATTCGTAAGGGTGTAATCTTTATGTGTTCCGCAGACAATGAATATCAGGAATTCGTCGTAGAAGGCGCAGAGTTTGATCGTTATCAAGACTTATGGTTGCGTCGAGTAGAACAGTATTATAAACTAGTATAAGTAGCGCAGTGGAACATAGAAACTTAGAACATTGGTTTACTGACAAACAAGGTAGACTAGCAGCATGGAGAGATTGGCGACTAAGTCTTGCTAGTCTTGACACAGACTCAGCATATCAAGAAGTAGCAACCTGGTGGAAATTTGTACCAATGGTTACTAAAACATTTGACCCCTGGAGGAAAGAATTATGGCCCGATCCTTGGGAGTTAATTGGTTCAGGCTCATTTTGCCCCAGCGCACAAGGGCTTGGTATGTTTTATAGCCTTGTATTATGCAAAATAGATTGTGAGCTAATGTTAGCCATAATTGATGAAAACCCGCGCTTGTTGGTAATACTTCCAGATAAAAAACTGTTAAATTATTATGACGGTGAAGTAGTTGACATCAATGACACAAAAATGCAAATTCTACAAACATGGGCGCCTAGCGACCTCGCTAACCTAGTTAAAGTATAAAGATATTGCGCCATGGTTCCTGGTTAAGTATGAACTTACTGCACCAAGAAGACAGCGCACAACAATTGGATTAAAGGAAAATATGAGCAAATCAGCAATTAACGTAATTAAAAGAGACGGTCGCAAAGAGCCGTTAGACATCAACAAAATCCACTTGATGGTAGAAGAAGCATGTGAAGGTTTAGCAGGAGTTAGTGTAAGCCAAATTGAAATGAATGCAGACTTGCAGTTCAATGATGGTATTACAACTGGCGACATTCAAGAAATTCTTGTGCGTAGCGCAAGTGACTTGGTTAGTTTAGATAAGCCAAACTATCAATTTGCCGCCGCACGTTTATTGCTGTACGGACTTCGCAAGGTAGTGTTCGGTCAGTTTGATTACATTCCATTGTATGACTTGGTCAAGCGAAATGTGGCCGCAGGCGTGTACGATGCCGAGTTATTGAATCAGTATAGTGAAGCAGATTGGCGCCAACTTGATGTGTACATTAACCATCAGCGCGATTTAGAATTTACCTACGCAGGTATGCGCCAAGTAGCAGACAAGTACTTGGTACAAGATCGTAGCAATGGACACATGTACGAAACACCACAGTACATGTACATGATGATTGCTGCCACTCTTTTTGCCACTTACCCAGCTGACAAGCGTCTGAGTTTTATTCGTCGTTATTACGATGCAATCTCCACATTCAAGATTAACATTCCTACGCCAGTGATGTCGGGTGTGCGTACCCCTATGCGACAGTTTGCCAGCTGTGTGTTAGTTGATGTTGATGACACACTACCAAGCATCTTTAACAGTTCGTCTGCTGTTGGATATTACATTGCTCAACGAGCTGGTATTGGTTTAAACGTGGGTCGTATCCGTGCTATCAACTCTAAGATCCGCGGTGGCGAAGTTGCTCACACCGGTGTTATTCCTTTCTTGAAAGTGTTTGAATCAGTCGTGCGTAGTTGCACACAGAATGGTGTTCGTGGCGGCAGTGCTACAGTTCACTTTCCAATCTGGCACAAAGAAATTGGTGACGTCATTGTTCTTAAAAACAACAAAGGCACAGAAGACAATCGTGTACGAAAGCTAGACTACTCAATTCAGTTAAGCAAGATCTTTTACGAACGCCTGTTGTCCAATGGTGACATTACACTATTCTCACCACATGACGTACCAGGCCTATACGAAGCATTTGGCAACAACGAAGTGTTTGATGAGTTGTATGTCAAGTATGAGAATGATTCTAAAATCTCTAAGAAGACAGTCAAGGCAATGGAGTTGTTTGGCGAGTTGCTAAAGGAACGTGCTGAAACTGGTCGTATCTACATTATGAATATTGACCACTGCAACAGCCACAGCAGTTTCTTAGACATGGTGCGTATGAGTAATCTGTGTCAAGAGATTACACTGCCAACAGATCCTATTCAAACACTTGATGATAAAGAAGGCGAGATTGCTCTTTGTATTCTAAGTGCCATCAACGTGGGCAATATTCGCGAACTTGACGACTTAAAGAACTTAACCGAACTTGCAGTTCGTGCGCTGGATCAGATTATTGATTATCAAGACTACCCGGTCGTTGCCGCAGAGATTAGTACAAAGGCTCGTCGTAGTCTTGGTATTGGCTACATTGGCCTTGCACACTATCTTGCCAAGAAAGGTTTGAAGTACAGCGATATCGAAGCTGCACAATCAGTTAACCGTTTAACTGAAGCGTTCCAGTACTACTTGATCAAAGCCAGTGTTGAACTTGCAAAAGAAAAAGGACCTTGTGAATACTTCGGTCGTACAAAGTACAGCAAAGGCATTCTGCCAATTGACACATACAAACGTGATGTTGACGAGTTCTTAGGAACAGACTTGCACTACGATTGGGAATTGTTGCGCCGCGAAGTTGCTGAACATGGCATGCGTCACAGCACACTAAGCGCACAAATGCCAAGTGAATCAAGTTCAGTTGCGAGTAACGAAACAAACGGCATTGAACCCCCACGTGCGGCAATGAGTACCAAGAAGAGCAAGAAGGGACCACTCAAGCAAATCGTTCCACAATACGGTAGCCTGAAGAATAACTACTCTTACTTGTTTGAAGATGGAGTACAAGATGGATACGTTAAGATTGTTGCTGCAATGCAAAAGTATTTTGACCAAGCGATTTCGGGCAACTGGAGTTATAATCCCAAGCACTATCCCAACAACGAAGTGCCAATGAGTATCATGTTCCGTGACTTGTTGACAACTTACAAGTTGGGTTGGAAGACTTCGTACTACCATAACACATACGATATGAAGGGTGAGGATGAAGATACACTTGACAACACAGCCGTGCCTATGTTACAATTACAACAAGTAGATGATGATTCAGAGGCCTGCGAAGCCTGCACAATTTAAGGATTAAGATAGTGGCAACAGTTTTTAATAAGGACAAAGTAGACTTCACCAAACAGCCTATGTTTTTTGGTGAAGCACTCAATGCCCAACGATTTGACACATTCAAGTATCCGGTGTTTGACAAGCTAACGCAAACACAGCTGGGATACTTTTGGCGTCCAGAAGAAGTGTCATTACAAAAGGATCGCAGTGACTATCTCGACTTCCGTCCGGAACAAAAGTTTATTTTTACTGCTAATTTGAAATACCAAATCTTGCTAGACAGTGTACAGGGACGTGGCCCAGCAATGGCGTTTATGCCATACTGCACCTTACCTGAGTTAGAAGGTTGCATGAATGCCTGGCAGTTCTTTGAGAACATTCATAGCCGTAGTTACACGCACATCATTAAAAATATCTACAGTAACCCAAGTGAAGTGTTTGACACATTGCTTGACGATGAAAAGATTATGGATCGTGCTAAAAGCGTTACCAAAAGCTACGACGACTTTATTACGGTTGCTGGCGAATACTTTTACGGTGGCAAGGGAACATTACGCAATGTAAAGAAAATGTTGTTCTTAGCAATGGTCAATGTGAATGCGCTTGAAGCACTTCGCTTTTATGTATCGTTTGCTTGCAGCTTTGCATTTGGTGAACTAAAGAAGATGGAAGGCTCGGCTAAGATCATTAGTCTTATTGCCCGCGACGAAAGTCAACACCTTAGCATCACAAGCCATGTTATTAAGAATTGGTTCAAGGGCGATGACCCAGAGATGAAAGAAATTGCCAATGAGAACATCGGCGCCATTGGCGAGATTTATGACCTGGTGGTAGCAGAAGAAAAAGATTGGGCAGACTATTTGTTTAGTCAAGGTGCAATCGTTGGATTGAATGCAAAGTTATTACACCAGTACGTCGAGCACGTGGCCAATCGTAGACTAAAGGGTCTTGGTATGGAAGCACGTTATGATCGTAGTGCAAATGATAATCCTTTACCTTGGACAGATCATTGGACAAGCAGTAAGGGCCTGCAAGTAGCACCACAGGAAACTGAAATTGAAAGTTACGTAATTGGAGGCATTAAGCAAGATGTCAGTAAAGATACCTTTGCAGGATTCAAACTCTGATACTACTGAATTGTATGTAATGAGCTTTTGCGAAGCCTGCAAAGTATCATTACAAAAAATACAAGATGCTGGAATAGAAGTTGAAATTGTAAACCTAGATATAGTAGGAACACATAATGTATTTTCAATTTGGGAACATCGCTTAGGGCGCAACCCAAACTTAGTACCACAGTTTTGGTACAAGGGTCAATACATTGGTGGTAGTGTAAACATAGATAAATTTTTAAAGGAAAAAAATGTTACTTGATATTAAAAAAGATGGCGATGTAGTCACACTGAAAATGAGTTCAGGTGAAGAACTAATTGGCACATACAAAGATGACGATGCTATGTCATACACAATTGATCGCCCAGTTACTCTAAGCGTTGGACCAAAAGGCGGCCCTGCTCTTACTCCATACTTGATGACTGTTAATCCTGCTACTACACGCAATCTAAAAATTAATCGTGCATTGGTAGTATGCATGGCAAATACTGACAAAGAACTTGCTGATCAATATAGTTCAGCAATGAGCGGCATTCAAGTTGCTCCTGCTGGGTTTAGAATCTAATGCCAGCAGTGCATCGTCAGGGTGATGCTAACGATGGCGATGGGGTCATTGAAAGCGTTGCCCAAGGTACAGTATATGTCAATGGACAATTAGCCAGTGTTGACGGTAGTGGCGTGTCTGGCCACGATGTACACTTGCCTACTGCAACAGCAAACGGCAGCCCCACAGTGTTTATAGGGGGAATTCCTGTAAATCGAGCAGGCGACGCTGATGAATGTGGGCATAGTAGGGCAGAAGGTAGCCCAGACGTACATATTGGTTAAAAATGAAATCTCCCATAAATAGCTGGGAGATTTCAATATGTGTGATACAAAGGCGCCTGCTGTAGGCAAACGATTAACAACTGCAAGTGGGGTAATTTATTACCCTAATACACCTGAGGGTGAGGCCGCCGCCAAAGAAGATAGAAATACAACCATGGGGCCAGGTGCTGAAGAAGAACACCACCCACCAGCAGATCAACCACCGTTTGATCCAACCGACTGTAAAACATACTCAGACGCACAATGGGACAAGCCGTGCAGCAAACTTTTTAAATATGCAAACATGGGCATAAAACCAAACGGTGGAAAAGTACCTGCAGGTGAAGTTGCATGTAATTGGCAAAAGCTATGCGAAAACATATTAGACAAAGTAAAGGCCCAGTTTCCGGGTCTAAGTGTAAGTTCTGGATTTAGACCCGGAACCGGACAAAGTGATCATGGATACGGCAGAGCAGCCGACATACAAGTAGTTGGTGCAGACAAAGTTGAAAAGTCTAAACAAATTTTTAAATTTATTGCCAGCAGCGGCCTGCCATATTCACAGTTGTTGTTTGAAGGAAATTGGGTACACGTTGCTTATGGTGGCGGCTCAAATGCAAGCAGTGCAATTGGTGTTGCTCGCGATGGCAAAACCTTTTCAAGTTGGCATTCTAAGAGCGGCGCTGGCTTACCAGCCGACCTAAAGTGGGCCTAATGAGATACGACGAGCATGCTTCTGTTGAAAAACATTGGCTTGACTTAACGGCAGCAATGATACAAAAGCATGGCGCACTTAGAACAGCAGGCATACTGGCAGGCATACTTGCAAGGCTTACTAAGAATGACTTTCAGTTAAAACAAGAGCTGAAAAAGCGTATTGAAGAAGCATAAGTAACACACTATGGCAAATATCCCAGTTATTCCCGGCGTTAGTGTTGCAACCAAAGGCATTCTAAACAAGCCTATCAAAGACATCATTTGTGCGCTACTATTTGGTGGCATTAACAATATGCTCAAGGGCCCGCTAATCTGTGTCAATCTTGACATTGATACACTGCTGAGCGAAAATATAGATGGCTTTCCAAGTCTAGCAGATCTAAAACAAGAACTTGCAACATTCAAAGACGAACTCAAAGCAGCAACAGATTTATTAGGAATCCCCGAAACACTGGCTCGAGTAAATGCAGCCATTGCTGAAGTGCAAAGTTTATTGGCGTTAGATGGGCTATGTGCGATTCCTCTTAAGGCTCCACAAATACCAGATGTTGTCAGTCAAGTAATTGACGCTGAATTCCGTGAGATGAATGCAATTTTAAACGATCTGGGCAAATTGGCAAAGCCAAGCATGTGTTTGGATGCTGGCGGCGGATTTGGCCTTGCCAAGGGATACAATCCAGACAGTATCCTGGGCAGTATTCAAAAGCATGGCGGCAAAATGGCAGACATTCCCGATGACAAAATTGATGCGCTGAAAAAGCGATTACAAGGGGTAACCAAAGCATTAAAGAAATCTATTAACCGTCAGTTGTTTCCAGACTTTCGACACAAGCATGATTTGACAACTGGCAAGCCTTGGGTAGCTGGAGGCGGCCCTACGTTGGCTGGTCAACCATCAGTGCAATGGAACCCACCTTATCCCCCAGCCGATGCACCTAACTTAAAAAGTGCAACAGCAACAGCACAAACACTGGTAGCCAGTATAAAGCAAACTGGTAGCTATCCTGTAACAGCCGACGGCATAACAAACGCCAATCCATGGTTGCCTATGTTAGGGCCCGAAGTTTACAGTTTAGCAGTCAACGCATTAACACCACAGGACCCATTCTTTGCACAACAAGATCCTGTATACGACTATTGCGGGAAATTAGTAGGTTATACTTCTACTGTAATTTCCGGAACACCAGATTCTATAGGTGGTGATCCAACAGTTGGATCAGTACCAGATCCATTGCTGTTGACGTTTGAGTTCTTGTGGATCGGCGACAGAAACTGTTGGGCAGTGACAGGCGTAGAAAGCGAGCAAGTTGTTAACGGCCGCAAGGATGTTTACTTGAATGAAAGTCCAGAGATAGAACTTCGCAGAGGGTATGCTCACACATTCAGTATTCCTTCCATTGACATTAGTGGCACCGGTGTTGCCGAAGAGTTCTTCATTTGCTATGTTGATGAAAACTTACAGCCTCGCAAGTTAAACGGTCAATTGGAGTTATTCAACCAAGGTATTGCTCGCCTGGAAACATACGAGCTATTGGAAGATGCAAATGGGTCATTGGACAATGCTTATGCACTTGAGCGTAAAGGTACATACCCAACTGGTACCACAATGTACTTTGCTGCTGAACAACGAGTATTTTTAGGGGAAGAACCTCCAGCGGTACCAAATGAAGACACATGGTGGACTAATATTAACAACAACATCATTGACTGCAAGACTCAACGTTTTACATTAAACAGAGACAGTGCCGGCGAAGTAGTAGACGGTACAGGTTACTGGACCGAAGTATCTGATTCAGATCGTGCAGCACGATGGTTTGGATCCTCAAACACTTTCAATGACCCACATGCCAACTACCTGGCATACAGCAATCGCAATGGTTCAGTTTTTGGTTTATTTAAATTTGTTTAAGATGAAACACCTTAAAGAAGCCAACATGGGTTACTTTGCACATTTACGATTTGCTTGGTCGCTGGCCGCTGCATCACTGATACACGGAGTCTTCCCCATGCTGTTCACAGACTACGTGTCTAAAAAAATACAAAAACAAAACGAAATTACAAAAGGAAATTAATGACAGCACTTATATACACTCTGATCGTGACACACATTACTATAATCTGTGTCACTTTGTTTTTACACAGAGGACAAGCACACAAGGGAATTGTATTCCATCCCGTACTATCTTACTTTATGCGCACCTGGCTATGGTTGACAACTGGTATGGTAACCAAGCAATGGGTAGCTATTCATAGAAAGCATCACAGATACAGCGATCAAGAAGGCGACCCACATACTCCTCACGTTTACGGATTATGGCGTGTGTTATTTCGCGGCGCAGCATTATATCATTCAGCAAGTAAAGATTCTGCAATGGTACAGCAATACGGCGTAGGTACACCAGATGATTGGATGGAACAAAATGTTTACACAAAGCACAGTCGCTTAGGTATCTTAACTATGTTGGCCATTGATGTTGCGCTGTTTGGCATATGGGGATTTGTTATCTGGGGAATTCAAATGATATGGATTCCATTCTGGGCAGCAGGTGTTATCAATGGCCTGGCACATTGGATAGGATATAAAAATGGCGAAACGAAAGATCACAGTAGAAACATTAGTCCTTGGGGTATTATTATTGGCGGCGAATGCTTGCATAATAACCATCATATGGATCCTGCTAACCCTAAACTGAGCCGCCGGTGGTTTGAGTTTGACGCAGGCTGGATGTGGCTAACAATATTTAGATTTGTCGGTCTTGCCAAGTTAAGAACCGGTTGACAAGCTGATCAAATAAGTATATACTGTAAGTTATTGCTGTATGAAGCAAAGAGAAAAGTGTTCTGGACGCGGGTTCGACTCCCGCCAGGTCCACCATAAAAATATAAATTTACTTTGGTATTCCAGGTAAATTTACTTTGGTATTCCAGGTAAATTTACTTTGGTATTGTGTTTTTATGATGGGCCTGCCATGGTTTCGACAGGGCAACAAGTAAACAAGTGGACAGCTCGGGAATGTGAAACCCGTAGGGTTGGGGGAACTCGGCCGCAGAAGCAAAAAACTATAACTGCAAACGATTCAAGTTTCGCATTAGCTGCCTAAACTCAGCTTAGGGTAGGAAATACCTCGTAACAGAAATTACCAGAACCCGCTTCGGCGGGTTTCTTATGACTTGTTTAAGTTGCTTTGATTGGTAAACACTAAACAACACGGCACTATAAGTATCTGAGCTGGATTTAACTCCAGTCAATTATCTTATTTTACAAGGAAAAACTCAAATGAAGAAAATTATTTTAGCATCCATCTTGGCAGCAACAGCTGGTTTAGCAAGTGCCCAAACATCTGTTACACTCGGCGGCTCTTTGGTTGACTCAGACGTAAACGGTCAGCAAACGCACCGTCAAAGTCTAACTGTTCGCACAGTTGTTGGCTACGGACTTGTTGGTGATGTAGGTGTTAGCAATAGTCAAAATCAAACTACTAATACAACTTCAGTTCGCCAAGAACTTGGATTGTCAGGTACTGTATTCACAGCAGGTGCATTTAGCGCAAACGTTCGTGGTGGGCTTGGACTAAAAACAGTATCAGGTTCAAACGCAACAGAGTATTACTCTATTGAGCCTGGCGTTAACATTAAAGTAACTGAAGCATTGACAGCACGAGTAGCATATCGTTATCGTGATGCATTTTCTTCTGGCGTAGCAGATCGAAGCGACACTGCCCGCCTTGGATTGTCATATGCACTAACAAAGAAAGACACTATTGGATTAGGTTATGACGTTGCTAAGAAGGACGGAGCAGAAACTGCTACTACTCTAAGCTACACACGTTCATTCTAATTTAGAGTAAACTAGTTTGTCAAAGCCACCGTAATTGGTGGCTTTCCTATGACTACTGTGTTATAATTACAATGTAAGACAACAGTTTTACAACACACTCAACACACAGGAGATTTTATGAGTACAACAGCTACAAACGGCTACGCAATTCGTCTTGAACTACTCAAGATGTCAAAAGAAATGCTAGAGCAAGATTGGCATGCTCAACGCGATGCATTGCAACAGCACTGGCAACAAGAAGTTAATCTGATTCAACTTAGAGCAGGATCTGGAAAGGCTGTACCAAGTCTATCAATTCCAGCTTCACCGACCTTCAAACCTTTCCCGACCGAGGAAGAGATTATCAAGAAGGCCAAGGTCCTAAACGACTTTATCTCAGCAAAATAAGATAGACTAGTTTATCCAAAAGAAGTCTATATGGACGTGAACCATATAGACTTTCTGCTTTAAAGTTGTTATAATTACTATACCACCGCAGCATTGAGCAAGGTGTATTACACAAGGAAACTTAAAATGTTAAAGAAATTTGATGAAACCACTAAACAGTACAAACTGTTCGAAGCACTTGTATTGAACGGTGAGACTTTGTCTGAAGCCGCAATTGCCAAGCGTTTTGCAATCGCTAATCCAACAGCTACAATCTCCCAGATTCGTCAGCGTGGTTATGCAGTTTATGCCAAGCAACGTGTTGCTGGTAATGGCGTTAAGGTTACCGAGTACCAACACGGGCAAGCAAGCCGTAAGATGGTTGCTTTGGCATACAAGGCCCAGGCACTTGGACTTGCAGTCTAATTTAAGACAGCAGTAATAAAAAGGCTCCGTGTGGAGCCTTTTTTGTTGACACCGTATAAGAAAGGTAGTATAATAGACTTATGTACACTGAAGAACAATACGAAGCGTTTACTAAACGCATGGAAGAAACATATCCTAAAATGTTTGCCGAGCCCTACGGCGGCTTTGCAGTCAGCCAGGGTTGGTGGCCAATTATTGAAAAGTTATGTGCTAACATTCAAAGCCACACCAATTGGAAAAACAGCACTCGAGAACGCCTGCTCAAAGACAACACACACAATCAAACTATCCCCGACGAAGTGCCGCAAGTTACGGTAAATCAAATCAAAGAAAAGTTTGGTGGGCTACGTTTTTACTATAGCGGCGGCGATGAGCAAGTTAGCGGCATGGTGCGAATGGCTGAAGCATGGGCAGATGTTGCCTGCGAAGAATGTGGTGCAATCGGCACACGCCGATCAGGTGGGTGGATTCGTACCTTGTGCGACACACACGAAGCAGAACGCCAAGAACGTCTCAAGGAAAGAAATAATGAGTAATAGTGACATTGTTGATCTTATTGTTGCCCTGGCACAAGAAGTCGAAGTAACAGATCCAATTGATTGGGGCATGCTGGCCATTGATGAGGAAGAAGCGTATCGTATGATGGCTATTTCTATTTTAGAAACATTCCCAGATGAAAGCATTACGATCCAAGCTGTTCTTACCAAACTGACTGTAGAAAACTTTGTTCTTAATTTAAAACTTGCACAGCGATGAGCACATTATATGTATTAGTAGGAGTTCCTGGCTCCGGTAAAACAACTTGGATTGGTCAACAAATGTTTGACTGGACCAACACAGTTATTGTCAGCACAGACAACCACGTTGAGCAGTATGCACAGAGTGTAGGCAAGACCTATTCTGAAGTGTTTAAAGACTACATGCCAACTGCACTTGACCTTATGACAAAGACCGCTGTTGATGCATTTAAAAACAACAAGGTTGTGATCTGGGATCAAACCAGCACATCAGTTAAAACTCGTGCTCGCAAGTTGCGCATGGCTCCTAAGCATTACACCAAGATAGCAGTGGTGTTTGGCACACCCGAACCAGAAGTGCATGCTAAAATGCTAGACCGCCCGGGCAAGAACATCCCGCAGGAAATTGTGCAAGACATGATCAATCGCTTTGAGTATCCAACTGCTGCGGAAGGATTTGATCGCATCATCAATGCAACACGACAGGCCATCAGATGAAAAAGATCTATTACGAACGAGTTGGACGCAGGTATGTGCCCGTAGCAGAATACGATGGTAACTGGATGGATAGTTTTCACAAGGGCAATCATCTTGTAATGGTTTACCCCGGTGGCCAAAGCCGCAGGTTTAATATTAGCCCTGCACTTGCACCAATGATTGCCGCAGGACGTTATGCAGAAGATGCAATGAGCTCGGCAATGGTCAAAGCAAGTGAGATGCGCCCACACAACAAACCTGTTACTGAAAAGCAGAAGAAAGCGTGGGAAGCTCTTGCAAAGTCTTTTGGCGATGATCGTTACTACATTGAATTACCAAGTGCTAGAGAAGTTACCGAAGCAGGCATCAAGGCCATGGAAGCAGAAGCAAACAAGCTACTCGAACATCCAATGGTGCAGGCCGCATACGATGAGTTCATGGCTACTTGCAAATTAGTACTAGAGCAAGATAAATAATGGATGCATACAGACTTCTTTATTCCGTTAAATCTCACACTACCAAATGGCGTGAAAAGATTTTTAAAAGAAGCGTATGTAGATGAACTAAAATCAAAACAGGCTCCGAAGCGTCAACTAGGCCTGTTTCCTTTACCGGACTCGGTTGAATCAACTGAGTTAAAAGAATTAGTAGATGAGTTTTTACAGCCCATTGGCTTAAAGTCCGGAGCGTTTGGAGCGTTTGCACTAAACAAATCAACAAAAGACAACAACATACATGTTGATGCAATGCGGCTGAATACTCGACTGAGTTTTTATGAGTTGGCCGAAGCACCGGGACAAATCAATTGGTATGCTGATGATGGCACTGGGTACGAAGATTGGAGACCAAGTTATTTAGGTGGAGCACCTATTCTAGACTATCGTTATCCGTGGGTCGATGAATTGCAAAGCGGAAAACGAACATGGGCGCAATGCCCGCAGCCAGTGTACTCGGTTATCACATCAGTACCAAGCGCATTAATAATGACAGCATTACCTCATCATGTGGTACAAGGTGCTGGCTTTCGTGTTACAGTCAGTTGTCAAGTTGTTGATATTGACACTGGCGATGTCACTACTACCTGGCAAAAAGTCAAGAGCTACTTCAACTCCACTGGATAGCTTGCCAATGCATTCTAATGCTCTTGTAACCAGCACCAAAATAATCTGATCCTGGCATACCTTTAAACAACTTGAGATTGTTTTCTGGATCTCGAAGCATAGCCCCAACAACTTGTTGCGCCCGTTCTGGGTTCTTAGCGTAAAACACTTTGTTCTTGCCCCATAGCACAGGAAACAATAATCCTTCTTGTTGAGCAACGACAGTGGCAATAGTACGCAGTGGAGCTCCAGTACACCAATCATCAACAATGTAAATGCCTGTGTCTTTTAGCTTAGGTATGCAGTGGCGTATAGTTGCTAAGTTTTCTTCTACGCTGTCACCATAATCGTGATGTATGATATCATACTGTTGGTTGTTGAGGTTGGTCTCATCAAGCACACACTTCAAGTCAATAGCAGTACCAGTTAAACGTAGTGTACGTTCTTGAATCCATGCAGTTGCTTCATTGGGTGTGTCAAGGGCAGCTAAACTGGCCCGTTCTGATTCATCTAAACAACGATTAAAGTGATCTGTGTACCATGCGCCTTTACCTTGGCGTGCCTTTGCGCCAATAAACTCTAAACTATCAACGCCCGTAAACTTTACATCGGCATGCCCAGTAGCAGTTAGTAGTTGATTAAACATACCAAGGCCGCCACCCAAGTAAGAACCAAGTTCCAACATGCTACTAACGCGGTCAATGTTTTTAAACACCATCCAAGCAGCAATAATGTCCTCAGGTGGGCTTAACATCCCTAATTTTAGAACATGTTCGTAAATTCCCTTGACGTTTTTGTATGAGTAGTCCATGATAAATATCTTATGCTTAACAATTACTATGTCTATGAAACTCCTGATTTCTTAGACCTTCCCTATATCCATAACTTAGTTATGCGGAAATTAGAAACGGATTTTGTCAAACAAGGATATGTGCGAATCAACGTAGAAGCAGATACATATCTAAAGTCAGTGCAAGCACAATTTCCATTTTTGGGGGATTGGTTGAACATTTATCACACTAGACCTGTTGGCTATATTCCGTTGCACGTTGATGGCCACAGGTTGGCAGCATTTAACATTCCTATAGAAGGGTGTGATGAAACTAGCCAGACTATCTATTATGAAAGTGCATCAGACGTTCCGCTAGAAAAAGTGTATAAAGAAGATGAACGTCATTACCGAATCGTTGGAGAGGTGCAAGAGGTATATCGCTTTGCACTAACACGCCCAGCACTTATTCGTAACGATGTAGCGCACGATGTTAAACGGTTTAATGCAACTGGTACCCGTATCATTGCAAGTTGGGGAGTTGGGGGAACATTTGAAGAATGTAGAGATGCATTTAAGCAACAGCTTGAATGAGCAGCAGGACACCAAACACCTATTATAAATATTATTATGAAACTAATCAAAGAACAAACAGGTTTTATTGACCTACGCAATACCATGTACCCATGTTCAGGTTCAAAGGTCTGCTACTCGAGCTACACTGCTACACCATACAGTACCGTCTATGGATTCGTTATTGAAGGCGAAGTGATTTTGCCAAACGGCTGGATAGCTAAACCGCAACAATACTTTTGCTATGCTGCCCTAGATGCTGAAGTATTCGTCACAAATGGTACCGCAGTGTTTATTGAACGCTTGGGCTTTTTGGGACAAACTGTATTAGGAGGACCATTGGAAGAATCTGGTCGCTTGTGCTACATTGATGGGTGCAGTGATAGCCTATTGGTGTATCCACCACGCTCTGGTGATCCTAGCTTAAACATGTTGTTCTTCCCACCAGGCATTGATCAAACATTCCACATCCATCCAAGTGTACGACTTGGTGTAGTTGTCAAAGGCTCTGGCAAGTCAACACTGGCCAACGAGACCATTGATTTAGAAGTTGGTGATTTGTTTTGCATTGAAGAACGCGAGTACCATCGATTCCGCACAGACGAAGGACAGACACTTACTGTAATCGCATTCCACCCGGATGGTGATTGGGGTCCAACAGATCAGAACCACACCATGCTGAACAGAACATACATCACTAGTAAGAACTAGTTATTTTTAAAAAGTTAAATTTTTTTGCCATAACGGTTGACTTTTTCATTCAATGGATATATAATAGTACAATGCTAAACTTAAACTTAAACTTACTAGGTACAACCGGAAACGCCGCGGAGGATACTTTGCGGGGTTAATTCTACATGTCTTGTAAGATTAAGCCCCGGAACTAAACACTCCGGGGTTTTTGTTTTTGTAGTATGCGTGGTTAGTTTAGTGGTAAAATCAAACGTTGCCAACGTTTAGTTAGGAGTTCGATTCTCCTACCCCGCACCAGTTTTAAAGTTGTTGTAGAAATACAACAAAATAGTTTCAAAAAAGTGTTGACAAGATTGGCATCTTGTCTTATAATAGATAAATGTTGTAGCAATACAGCAAGAGGTTGAAAGTAAGTGTTGTAGAAATACAACAAAATAGTTTCAAAAAAGTGTTGACAAGATGACGTAACTGTCGTATAATTGATACTTACACAGCAAACGATAGAGTAGCTGTTACAATGTTCATTAACAATTTGGTAGCATTTTTGTGTAAGCACATTAGTTAGAACGTCTGGCTTTGCCGGTTAGTATTGCTGATGTGTTTACTATACTCGATTCGTCTATCGGTTAGGACACCTGGTTTTCAACCAGGTAAGAGCGGTTCAACTCCGCTATCGAGTACCATATAAAAATACATTCGATCAGCGACCGTTGCTGGAGGCGGCGGCACGTTTTAGTGAATGTATTTTTATATGGTAATGGGGGCAGTAGTGGGCTACGGGTTTGCTTTGCAAGCATACTGTCTAGAAGGGTTCGATTCCCTCGGCCTCCACCAATAAGTTTTGCGGGTATGGTGAAATGGTATACACAGGAGACTTAAAATCTCCCGCTATAATGGCGTGCTGGTTCGAGTCCAGTTACCCGCACCAAGTTTTTGCCTCTATAGCTCAGTTGGTAGAGCACCGCCTTGATAAGGCGTAGGTCCCTGGTTCGAGTCCAGGTGGCGGCACCAGTTTTAGGTCTGTTCGTATAGAGGTTATTACTGCGGATTGTCTATCCGCTTACGGGGGTTCGATTCCCCCACAGACCGCCAAGATTTCTCGTCAGAGCCCTAATGCAAATCCTGTGGGTGATGAATTAACAAGGCTGTGTAGATGCTCACAGTATATTGTCGGTGCAGTTCCGACCGGGAAAGCGAATCAAGTGGAAAGCAAGAGCCACAAAGTAAACACCGCCAGCCTTGGAAGCATGACTGGGACGTATAGGTCGCGCAGCCTATACAAACAACGGTGGGGTAAGAGTCCTCATAATGCTTTCAGCAAATTTAGGTGCGTTCATATAATGGTCATTATCTCGGATTGTCTATCCGAAGACGGGAGTTCGATTCTCCCACGCATCGCCAAGTTTTACTGCTATCGTCTATCGGTTAGGACGCTAGGTTTTCAACCTGGTAAGCGGGGTTCGACTCCCCGTAGCAGTACCAAATTTATTCCTCAATAGCTCAGTTGGTAGAGTACTTGACTGTTAATCAAGGTGTCCCTGGTTCGAGCCCAGGTTGAGGAGCCAAGTTTTGAAAGTTGCGAAAAAACTATAAGGAAGCGACAGGTAGAACCTATCCTTGGTAAGTAACATACTTTCAATATTTTGTATTGCCCCGGTGGCGGAATGGTAGACGCGGTGGTCTTAGAAGCCACTATCGAGAGGTGTAGGAGTTCGAGTCTCCTCTGGGGCACCATATTTTAAGCGGGATTAGTTTAATGGTAAAACTGTAGATTTCCAATCTTCCGTTATCAGTTCGATTCTGATATCCCGCTCCATGCTAATATTTAAAAAGCCCCCTTAGCTCATCTGGTAGAGCAACTGACTTGTAATCAGTAGGTGGTCTGTTCGAGTCGGACAGGGGGCACCAAGTTTTGTGGTAAGTTTGGTTGACAAGTCTATGCCTGTATGTGAGTAGGAAGTAATTATCCAAGGGGCATACAGCGGCGGGAAGTGATATCACCCATTGTAAAATGATAGGGCCAGTTGGGTTCGAATCCCAATTACTACACCAAGTTTATGAGTTCGTCTAGAAACCGGTAAATTGTAGTTTGGTCTACAAGCTCGTAAAATACTTTTAAAAAGTTGTTGACAAGCCGTAAAAAGTTTGTTATAATAGATACTTGAAACAAAGTTTTTATACACATGCACATAAAGGCGCAGTACACGCCGATATGGTTGGATTCATAGCAGGGCCTATTGGCTTTGTTGGCAGGTTCGAAACCTGTGAATGTGCAGTTGTATAAGAATTTAAGGGTGGTTTAACATCCTGTAGGCGGCTTGCCGTTTACAAAGAATAACTGTGGTGACACAGCCAAAGGAGGTATGCCTACATAACTCCGCTAGCAATAGTTCGTTTAGACAAGCCTGCTCACTACCGCGAGGTAGCGATCACTGATAAGACCGGTGGTTGTAACAATGACGCTGGATGTTGTGGAAAGAACATTTGCTTACAAGCCCGCAAGGGGAACTTGAGCAGATGGAAAGTAACGAGTGGTGTCGACTTCACAACTAAACCAGTCCAGTTAATTAGTATGAGAAAGGGTAGCGTATTTGTCCGAAGGGTTGCACCTAAGGGCTCGTATGCAGTTTGAGTGGTTAGTGGAGGCTGTCAGCAATGGCGGGGTCGACACAGATCGCAAAAGACGACTGAGTAGTTCGCAAGACAAAAGGTACGTGGTGTGTTGTATTTTGTATTCCAAAAGAGTATGAAGCAACTGAGTCAGCACATCGCAGTAGGTTGATATAGCTCATCGTAGAGCAATTCCCTGTTAAGGAATAGGCTGTGACTTCAAAATCACTATCTAACATAAAAGCAAAGACTGACTCGGTCGTATGTGAAAAGCATCTAATACTAGGAGCGCAAGCTAACCTAGTCCAGTAAAGCTCGCAAGGTGATATTGGTTTATGCCAGAAGTTTCGTAAGGTGTTAGCGCACTTGAATAGCTCGCAAGGTTAACGGGATAGAAAGCGTAGAATAGCATACGGCGTCAAGACTACTGCCTGTCTTTAAACGGCGATGCTGATAACAGACTAGGAAACCTAGTAATAGGTCTTAGTGGAAGTCGGAAGAAGTAGTGCTCGCAAGGTGCTATATAATGTCCGAGGTGTTATTAGGAGAGATGTATTCTCAGTCCTCCACTATTCTAAAGCACATTACGAGTCCATGCCTCTTCCGCAATTAAGGAAGGACAGTGTGTTTCAGAATAGTTTATGATTGGAGTTAGTATGAGTCATGGTGGTAAGGGCGATACACCTCGCCCATTTAGTGTTTCCCAAGAAGAATTTAATGAACGCCACGAAGCAATCTTTGGCAAGAAGCAGCCAAAAGTTCCTTATGTGTACAACCCAGAAAAAGATTCGGAAGAGAAAAATATCGATATACCAAGAGATTCTGTGCAAGGCGGCTAAGTAGTCTACTATGTTGCACTTAATAGAACTTCTAACAGATCGCTTCTTTGAATTTCTCAAAGACGATCCAGTGCGCCCGCATATTCCACATGACAATCGCGTAGGTAAAGGCAAAGACATTTTTGTTTTACGACACATAGATGATACTGTTAGTGCAATTACTTGCGTCAGTTATCAAGATTTTGTGCCAACTTCAGAATCTGAGTTGTTCTCAATCAGTGAGCGTCCAACTATTGCAGTATTTTATACTATTTGGAGTTATCGACCAGGAGCAGGTCGAGCTTTGATATTTGATGCAGTTGCACATATCAAAGACACTAAGCCGGAGATTAAACAGTTTGTTACACTTAGTCCACAGACTGAAATGGCACGTAGATTTCATCACAAAAATGGTGCAGTCACTTTAAGAACAAATGCAGATACTGTAAATTATGAGTATCAGCAGAAAGTAGAATTATCTATACCAGAAACCAAATTGGCTATGGTACAAGAAAGTAATTATTTGCCTGGATAGCTCAGGGGTAGAGCGTCTCCTTTACACGGAGAGGGTCCGCGGTTCGAAACCGTGTCCAGGTACCAAGGTATATAAGTAGTAGTAACAGATTAGCCCCTGTAGTTAAATGGTAGAACATCGGTTTTGTAATCCGAGGACGGGAGTTCGATTCTCTCTGGGGGCACCAAATTAAGGAAAATTATGAACGGTGAATGGAGTGTGTTTGACAGCAAGTTTAGCAAGGAATATTGCGAAACTATTGTTGCTGAAGCAAATAAAATTCCCAGGCAACCAGCTACACTTGGTGTTGGTGGCGCCGATCTTGATTTAGAATGGCGTAAAAGTCAAATAGCATTTATCCAGCGTGATATGCCGCAATGGTCCGCAGTGTTTGACGATATTTGGAAGTTGGTGTGTCAAGCAAACAATGATTGGTTTAATTTCCACATCAGCAAGTTTGATTACATCCAGTTTGCAGAATACGACAGTGCAGTACAAGGCGAATACAAACGTCACCATGATGTATTTTACATGAACGGTGACCCAGTTTATCATCGTAAGTTAAGTGCAATTGTACAGCTTACTGATCCTGCTGAGTATGAAGGCGGCGACTTTGAAATGTACGGAATTGACAGTGAGATTCCAAAAGAACAATTTAGGAATCAAGGTTCAGTTATTGTGTTTCCTTCGTTTATAGAACATGCCGCGTTACCAGTGACGCAGGGCATTAGAAATAGTTTAGCAATATGGGTTGACGGCCCTAAGTGGCGTTAACTGAATAGAAGATTATGTCGGAGTGTAGCGCAGCCTGGTAGCGCACCTCGTTTGGGACGAGGGGGTCCAAGGTTCGAATCCTTGTACTCCGACCAAGAACTCTCCATTACACACGGAGTACAATGTGATAAGTAGTGTGTATGAAATTTCGGGGGTGTAGCTCATTTGGGAGAGCGCCTGCTTTGCAAGCAGGATGTAGCAAGTTCGATCCTTGTCACCTCCACCAAAAACTCGTCTTACTATTTCTACGTTAACGAAATAGCGTCCCTGTAACGATAGACCAGGGGGTACGCTGGGACCTGACCTTACAGTCCCTGTTGGGGGATACTGAAAACTGCCCGGGGTGGAGAATACAACTTAAAGCCAAAGCAAAAAATGTGTGGACAGAGTAACCGCTCAGTTTAGGGCCTATGTGGTGTAGGTAGCTAGACACTTTATATAAACATTTTTGACGGGGTAAGTGCTGCACCTAAAGGCGGTAACTGCTTCGGTGACCTGGCAGTTGCGAAAGGTTCTTTGTGCCAGCATTGAACTGAAATTGAAAGTGTTTTTATAAAGTTTACGCGGGGAGGGTCCGGTCACCGGCGAGGTCTCATAAGCCTTTGCAATCCCTGGTTCAAATCCAGGCCCCGCAACCAACAATGCTACCAAATTGTGTTACACCTTGTTCTTGGTAACAAGTAAATCTCCGGGGCATGTGCAACTAGTCATTTGACAAATGAATGGCTCGGCCAGCGGCTTAAAGTCACTTAGATGACTGACTTGTACTTGCTTGCATATAGATGAATACACTATACCATCAAAGTGAATATTAAAGGTCTCTTGTCCAGCATGGCATTCCCATCCAGTGTATATGTGTTCGTTGTTTAATGTAAGTTCGGCTAAATTTCTTAGGAGACGATTTTTCCCATCTGCATAGATTACAGTAGGCAAAGTTTTTACTATTTTTCCAGTTAACTGATTTGGCGAGTTGCGCACAAATTTGCTTTGGACATCTTTGATCCATGCACGTTGTTCTTTAGTGTATGGATAAGTGTCTCTGCCGCTACCAATGTAATTTAAAACTTTTGGTTGCACTAGCCGCTTTAAATCATCGTCAATACCTGCATACATGCCAAGAGCATCGTTCCAATTTGCAGGGTCACAACTCAAATTATAAGTTAAGTCAACTCCAGCATCTACCAGAAAGTGTGAAGTCTCATTGATTTTGTCAAGTTTGGTGAATTCGTGATGTAAGCTGATACTAACTGTAGTTGGTAGTTTCTTTAACGACTTCCACCACTCAACCCCACGTCCGCCATTAGTAGTAACAGCAGTTTCACCAAACGGTGACATCTTTTCAATGATGGTAGGGAACATTGGATGTAACGTTGGTTCACCGCCACCAAGTGCTAAACTTAATACCTTGCCCGGGAGATACGTTGAGATTAGTAAGTCTAAGAATGTATTAATTTGATCGTCAGTGGGGAATCCAGGTTTTCTGCCACTGTAGTAATCTCCGCTGTGCAAATGTGACGGGCAATAATTGCATCTAAAGTTGCAAAAGTCTGTTAGCGTCCAGTACATGAAAAATAAATTTGGACGTTTTTGAATTTTAATAACTTCCATCTTGCTTCCTTAAGTTTTTTAAAGTTGGGATATGCCTAGATAACAGGTCGTATTCTTCGTCTAATGTAACTCTCCAGTCAGTGCCGCGTTGAATATCAAGTATGTCCATACAACGAACGTACTCTTCGAGTAACGTAACATTGGTGTGTTCAGGTGCAATGTATTTTTCTAGCAATAATATCATCATATCATAATGCTGCATACGCATAACTTGCGCAGCATCTCTAACTTTAAATTCTTTAAACTTATCAATAATTTCTTGCTTTGCTGTTGACGGCAGGATACGCAAGTCAAGCCATTTTGGACCTTCTAAGAATCTAAAATTAAGTCTGAGTCTATACTTATTGGCAACGGCTACTACTCGGGGAACTGCATACATAGATGCATTACCAATACAACTTGAAATGTATTCAATTCGGATCTTGTTTTCAATTAATGTTTCTAAATTTTTAATAAATGTATCGTACTTTGCCGGGAACCGAACAAATTCAAATCTTTCGTTAGTTTCGTCTATGCTTACACATAACGCAACGTCCTTGAATAGTTTCAACTTATCTAGAATTTTCTTGTTAATAATAGACAAGTTCGTGTCAAATCTTAATGTAATATGCTTTGCTAAGTCAGCTGCAATAAGCATATCTAAACATGTATCTAGTGCAGGAACCAAAAATGGTTCTCCCCCTGTAAAATACAAATATCTCAACTGCGGCATGATTTCTCTAAATTGATTCCACCAGCGTTCAGTTTCCCACCACTTATCGAAACCTAATCTATATCGATTATGTTCGTCTTTTTTAATTTCGTATGAAGTATACTTTCCTAGTTTAAAAATTGGTTCCCCCTCATACTGTGGATAGTCTAAGGCTAACCAATCTTCATACCACATATTGCTATGCTGGGGACTGCACATTATGCATTTTAAATTGCACAAGTTGCCAAATCGAATATGCATGTTTACTATCTTAGAAGTTACTTCGCCAGTTTCTAAATTTGTATGCCTAGGAGCAGATTCAATGGTGATGTATTCTGGAATTTGAGGAGCTGTAGTTTTTAACACCCGCTGGCGCTTGCTTTTATTTCTACTAGAATATTCAGCATCATAACAGTTGCGGCAACGTTTTGGTTTTTCGTTCCTGCTTAATTGCAATCTTTGTTCTTTGTGTGTTTTACTGTTTAAAGCTTCTTGGATGGAATGCGTCATAATATTCATCGGACGATCATTATCATCACGTGCAATTCCAAAATCATCATCATTGTTTGCTAAACAGCAGATACTGAAATCTCCGGCCATGCCAATTTCAATTTGACTCCAGGCCTCGGGGCAGAAACTTTCTAAATTAAATGCCATACACATCCTTCATAATATGCTGTACTTATGATTACGATAAGCACGGTAATTCCAGCCCAACTAAGTATGATTATGATATACGGATTAGACGAAACCGAAAAATTTTATGTTGAATACACCAGTTGCGAGAGGCCCATTGGCAATGTCCGTCAGGAAATGGAGCAATGTTGTATTCGCTTGTCACAAGAAGCTAAGACTCGAGTACTGATCAGTTTGACCAGCGGGCTAGACAGTCAAGTCTTGCTGCACACATTTCACACTCTGGGCTTACCATACGACTGTGCGTTCATGTACCACCCTGGTTACAACGATTACGAATACAACAACATCAAGATCCTTGAAAAGAAATACGGATTCAAATGCATCATCGTTGAAATTGATCCTTTTGCAATACGTGACGAAATAGAGGCCAGCGCATTTGCCACAGGCATTCCAGCAGAGCACCACATGATGAAAAAGTTTTTGGCTCAGCTACCAGAAGATCGGGACTTTTGTCAAGGCATTGAAAGTTTTGATTTCATCTATCGTGGGCCAAACAATCGAGCATACTGCATGGAGTCTTGGACTGCAATTGAAGTAGCCAGCCAACGTGCGTTAAAGCAAGTGGAACGTTCGGGTCGGATTGTGTGCATTGACCGCCGCGCCCCGTTTAATGAGTTTGCATTGGCTTATCTATCTGATCCAGTAGTTACCGGCTACATCAACGGCTTGGAATATATTAAGGGTAATGGCTTGGTTGATAAAGATACAGGCAATCCACCGCCATTGATCTTCAGTTGGGAATACTATGTCAAGCCAATCATTTATGGAATGTACTGGGGACGGGAACTTGAAATCTTTCCAAAGTACGTTAGCTCCGAGCAGGTTGACTTCATTATGAATCCCAGTGATACTAGGCTACGTCATAACTATAAAAATAAAGCAGTGTTCATTCCACGTGATGAACTTATTGCCCACCTAAGCGATTGGGGTTCGGGTAAAACTATAAGATATACGCAAGCAGACTAATGAGAATACACAATCCATACATTAACAAAAAACTTGGCTATTACCTTTGCGATGATATAGAATTTGATTCTAAGATCCGTGCATGCGTACATGCAGTTGAACATGTAAAGCCAGTCACATGGATCTTTAACAACGACGAGTTCAACAAGTATGATTGGAAAACAGAACCAGAAGCAACGTTGGATCAATTGTATGATCGCCGCGCACGTCAATTGAGAGAAGAATATGATTACATTGTACTGAGCTATTCTGGGGGCGCGGACAGCCATAATATTTTGGCAGCGTTCGAACGCCAAGGTCTGCACATCGATGAAATTATTACCAACACAATGACCAAGGCCAGTTCCAAGGCAATGATCATTGACACATCAAACAGAGACGCATACAATGCGCCCGAAGCCGAACACAATTTACAAACTATTCCACGTTTGCGAGAAATTGCTACTCGTTTGCCTAAGACTAAAATTACAATAACAGATTGCAGTGACGCATTATTTGACGAGTTAGAAACAGCTGGTGATGCAAGTTGGGTACTAAACAAACGCGAAGGGTTGAACCCTGCAGGCATGACACGGTTTAACTACATGCATTTTACCGACATTCGAAAGCAGTTTGATAAAGATCGTAAGATTGCAGTGTTAGTTGGCATCGAGAAGCCACGTACAATGATTCACCGCGGCGAATTGTTAATGTCTTTTAGTGACAGAACTACAAACATGATTACTGTAGCTGAACACTTAAAAGAATATCCAAATGCAACAGTTGAGTTTTTCTATTGGACTCCCGACTGCGTTGAGATTATGATCAAACAAGGGCATGTTATTAAGAACTGGCTAAACGCAAATCCTCAAGCACATGCAATGTGGCAAACCAAAGCAGTAACAGCCGAAGTTTATAGACTTGTGCATGATCCATTATTGCGTGGTTTATTATATACCACATGGGACAACAACTGGTTCCAAAGTAAGAAAGCAATTTACGATTGGTACAGTGAGTTTGATAGTTGGTTTACTGATTTGTATAAAGGTACACGAGCCCATAATGTTTGGCAAGAAGGTATCGACTTTGTGCAAAACAAATTGTCACCGTTCACAAAAGACCCGTCAGGTAATGCATTAAACAAGGTTGATGGTTTAGTAGTAGTTACGCACACTTACAGTCTTGGCCCAATTAATCCAACATCAGACTCTGTTTGGATTAGATAAAATTCATGACATGAAAAAACCCAGCAATGCTGGGTTTTTCTTTGAGTGCTATTAGTTTAGCTTGATATTGTTTTTAACAATAAAGTCTTGCAAGATTTGATTGTTTTTCAAACCACGCTCAACACTTTTTGCATCAGTCCCGACTGTCGGGAACACTCCAGCGTTCTTTAAGTCTGCGCTAAATTCTGGATTCTTAAACACAACTGATAAATTCTTCACCAATGCTTGTTTGGTTATCGCAGGCATTTGCTTGCTTACTACTAATCCTAAATAACTTTGGAATGGAAAGTCTTCCTTAAATGTACTGCGCCAAGTTGGGATACTTAATCCCAGCTCATGACTTGACATTACAAAAGTCAAATGCTGATCACCGATCCAACCACGCACAGTTGGATAGTTTGCAAACATACAGTCAATTTGTCCGCCTACCATGTCCTGCACAGCAGCACTACCACCACGACTATATGGGACCAACAAGTGCGATGTTTTTAGCTTTTTAAACAGCACCTCAGACGCCAGATGTTCTGAACTACCATAACCAGCAAATCCAAATGTTAAACCAGACATGCGATTAAGATCGGCAATTGAATTGATATTTTTTGACTTGTTACATACCAATACGTTGGGCATTGATGCAACTAATCCAATAAGTTCTAAATCTTTCTCTGGATCGTATTCTAACTTGTCACCAGCAATCATTGTGTTGGTAACAAAAATTTGACTCATAGTAGCAAGTATCATGGAGTTACCATTCATAACTTGGCGCATTGCAATTCGACCGCCAGCACCGGGGCGATTGGCAACTACAATACCTTTGTCATCCAATGACTTTGCAATGATACGACTAACAGTATCGCTTGGTCCACCTGGTGCAGCATGCACTGTAAACTCAATGCTTTGTGCATACGTCATTGAACCAAACAATGCCGCTGAAGCTGCCAATGTTTTCAATAATTTCATAAATTTCCTATTTGGTGTCTCTTACACTGCCTTTACTTATTAGATCAGCCATTATCCAATTTGACCATTAAATATACATATGAGCAACATTTACCATATCCCAACGCCCAACTTTGAGCCAACTGAGTCTGACAGAGCCTGGGTGCAAGAAAACATTGTACCACGCTTGTTGCCTGCATTAACCATTATCAAAGGTGCATTTGATCGGGTCGACTTGCCACAGACTGTGTTTGCTGATTGGCCGCAACGAGCCGCAGTAGAGCAGCACTTTGCTGACCTTGGATTGCCAATTCGTCGCTTCGCTGGATTTATTGGACACAAAAATCAATGCCCGCTAAATGCTCACATTGATGCATTTGTACGTGGGACTCCGATGGTGGCACGGTTTAACATTCCCTACTTTGGATGCAGTCCCACTCAACTGGAGTGGTGGGATGATGGTGTTGGCAGTGATCGGATTGAAGAACGAGCCTTTACCGAACTTCGCAATGGTCGTGAACACACTGCGTACAGTTATAAATCAACAGTAGTAGACTGGGGCACTGATTCTGCTTACAAGGTAATCAACCCTGGACCAGGTTGGAATCGCACTGAAATTGCACATCGTGTTCAAGCACCTGACTGCAACGAAAACAGAATCATCATCACAACAGAAATAGCCGAACAAATATCCTGGGACGAGTTAGTATCGCGACTTGCTACACTTGGCTATAATTGATTTCTCCAATGAGCTCCATTAAAAGATATTATGGAAAACCACGACATAATAGTTGATTTCTATGATAACTAAGTGTATAATTAAATTTTAAGGAGACACTAATGTCAATTACAATTGAAAACTTAAAGAGTGCATTTGCCGGGGAAAGCCAAGCGCACACTAAGTATCGATATTTTGCCAAGATGGCACGAGAACAAGGCTTTGAAGATGTTGCAAAACATTTTGAACATACAGCAGATCAAGAGTTGCTGCATGCATGGGGTCATTTGGAATTGCTGGTGGGCAAGCCGGATGTTAAACAATGTTTAGAAATGGCAATTGAAGGCGAAACTGAGGAATACACAAACATGTATCCAACAATGAAAGCTGAAGCTATTGCAGAAGGCAACACACATGCTGCCAGCGAAGCCGATGATCAAATTGCTGAAAGTAAAGAACATGCTGAACAATTTACGGCGGTTTTAGCAAAAGCTGAAAAGCGTTTTTCTGCTCTTGCCAAAGTTGAAAAGCGACACGCAGAAGCATATCAACAAGTATGGGAGGCACTATAATGGATCACGTTTGTATTATTTGTGGACATATTCATGATGAAGAATTAGAAGGAGCCTGGGATACATTGCCCGAAGACTTTCCGTGCCCAGAATGCGGTGGGTTTAAAGAAGATTACGCGGAAATGGACTAAGGTTGACAAGCAAAAGCGATTAGTGTATACTAACATTAATCGCTTTTCTTATGGAGATGGTATGTTAGAATGTTTAATTTTAGGTGACAGTATTGCAGTAGGTGCACAGATGTTTGCCAAAGAGTGTGTGTTAGTTGGCAAAGGCGGTATCAACTCGTGGCAGTTTAATAAAAATTATGCCCAAAAGATTGAACCAGCAAACACTGTGATTATTAGCCTTGGCTCAAACGATCACAGTGGCGTACACACATTTCGAGAACTGATGGCCACACGACAACGAGTTGACGGTAAGCGTGTATTTTGGATTTTACCTGCTGGCAACTTGAAAGCCGGCGGCGTTGATATTAAAAATATTCAAGAGATGGTTCAAATCATTGCTAAAAACTTTGGCGATACTGTATTGCCTATTAAAAAGTTGCAACCCGACGGAATTCATCCAAGTTGGGCCGGCTACAAGGAACTAGTAGGTAATACGAAATAATTACTGTTGTATTTTTACAACATTGGTTGACAACTACCCCATCTTGTTGTATACTGTAATTAAGTAGAAAGGAGTGCAAGATGAGAAAAGGCGAAATGTTAGCGCAAATGTTGCACATTGCAACCAGCGCACACCACGGTCAGTTTGACAAAGGTGGAAACCCTTACATCCTGCACCCACTAAAAGTTATGCACTATCTCAAGTCAGATGACGAAGAGCTGATGTGCATGGCCCTGGGACATGATGTGATTGAAGACACCAGTGTTACTTACAAAGACTTACGTGAAGCAGGCATCAGTGAAAGAGTCATTGCTGGTATCCGTGCTCTAACCAAGCAACCTGGTCAGACTTACGAAGAATACAAAGAAGGTGTCTTTGCAAGCGAAGATGCGATGCGAGTCAAGATGGCCGATCTGCGCCACAACACAGACATCCGGCGCTTGAAAGGCGTAACTGAGAAAGACATTGCACGTATGGCAAAGTATCATCAGTTTTATATGGAAATTAGATCAAAATTAGCTTGACAAGTGTCGAAGTTGATGCTATAATTAACACAAGAAGGAGGGGTGGCGTAACTGCTACTCCTACTAAAAAGAAATTTAAAATAAGTCAGAAAAGACTTGACAACACAAGGAAAGTACGTTATAATAGATACATGACACAGCAAAAAGCAATTTGTCCAAAAACGCAAGTTTTTGCGCCTAAGAGCCTACAGCAGTGATCTACGAGACTAAGTAAAAGTACAATGCAAACTAATATGACAAACATATCATCTTTATTGAAACAGCAACAATGGCGCTCAAACCCGAGCATGTCATTCTGCCCTTCCTTTAAAGTAAGCTATCGCAGTCATATTAGAATCAGGGTCCAAGAAGGAAGTGGTTACGCATAAAGTGTAATCACTAAACTCCAAGGACCCTAGGACTAAAAACCCTAGGGTTTTTTCTTGATAGGAATAGAATTTGAAGAGAGTGAAACAAGAAGCAGAGTGGACTAAACAGCACGAGCTTACTCCGGAACAATTTAAACAATTGCTTCAGAATAAGATTAAACGTGCGGTGTTTTACCATAATGCAAAGACAAAGCCGGAGCGTGATTTTTCAGTTGCGCGATGATGGCAAAGTGTGAAGTATACCAGTAACGAGGACTGGGCCATGCACTATAAACATATGGCAAACGGGCGGTACTAGGGATGAAGCACCTTGTGTGGTGTGAAAAATCTAGTATATTAAAGCATATACTTGCCTGACTGTAAACGTCGTGGTAAACTACTAAAGAAAGAGGTTCGAATCCTCGGGACTGGTATGTGCTTTAATATACACATTGAGCTGGCCAGGACTGAAATGTCGCAGACAGTGTGTTTAATAATAATAATGGATGTGCGGTCGACGTTGGAGTGTCACTGCCGGCTGTAACCCGGTTGCCGCAAGGCTTAGTAAGTTCGAATCTTACCACATTCACCAATAAAATTTTAGTGACTAAGTACACTATGAATTCAAAAACATTTTGTGCAGCTACTTGGACACATCTAGACATAACATCTACTGGTACATTACAACCATGCTGTGTCTGGAATTATTCAGGTAGTGAAGCCGAAACAGAATCTTATTATTTTACTGAATTTGATCAGTGGTTAAATTCAGCCAAGATGAAAACGATTCGAAAAGATTTACATAACGGTCAAGCCCGTAAAGAATGTAACCATTGTTACAAGTTAGATCAATCAAATATCACAAGTCAGCGTGTCATTTACAATGCGCAATTTGCAAGGTACAACGACTATTCAATGTTGGACACTGAAACATGGACAGCGAATCCTGATGAGCTATTGTCAATTGATCTTAAATTGGGCAATTTGTGTGATTTAAAATGTGTAATGTGCAATGGTAGAAACTCAAGTCAAATTATGACTGAGTATAAACTACATAAGGCAAGATTTGACGAGATTGAAGGTACTGCATTACGCAACGCCGATGATAACTTTAAATGGCCGTTAAGCGACGAGTTTAAACAATTTATTAGTCGATTCAAGTCTAATCTTAAAGATATCAAGATGACAGGTGGCGAGCCGACTATAATACCGTATGTCATTGAATTTCTTGAAAGCATTGAAGCACCCGAAGAGGTTACATTAAATCTTGTAACAAACGCAAGCTCTTACAATGAGAAATTGTTTAATGTGATATCAAAATTTAAACTAGTAAACATAGCTATAAGTTTAGAAGGAATAGGCGAAGCCAATGAGTTACTTCGCTTCAATTCTGAATGGGCAATTATCGTTGAAAATATAGCCCGTTACAAGGCAATGCCAAATGTATGTGTTACCATTACACATGTAATCCAAGCATTTAGTGTTGCAACAGTGATCCCACTTATTAAGTGGTGCGAAGAACAAGGTTTGCGATTGGCACTGGGAGTACTCAACTCACCAAAGAATTTTAGATTAGATTCGGTACCACTTGAAAGAATTGAACAATTTATTGCAGAGTTGAATCAACTTAAGAATACAATTACACGTAATCGCAATGCAGTTGAAAGCATTATCGACATTGCCAAAAAATGCAAATACGATCCTTTGCTCGAAACAAGCAGAAAAAAATATACAATACTGCTAGATGACTTGCGTAAAACAAAATTATCTAGTATAATATAACAATGGAGTAGAAGCATCAATGGTGATGCAGTGGACTGTAAATCCGCCGCCTTCGGGCACGCCTGGTTCGATCCCAGGATACTCCACCAAGTTTATGCGACTTTAGCTCATCGGTTAGAGCAGG
>Ga0209246_10000031_pt1 | contig 57359 bp, 54 predicted proteins | sample LauGreSpBDMM15SN_2_FD_187560 | JGI IMG/M metagenome (GOLD analysis project Ga0209246, IMG submission 187560) | Freshwater lake microbial communities from Lake Michigan, USA - Sp13.BD.MM15.SN (SPAdes) (version 2) | ecosystem: Environmental > Aquatic > Freshwater > Lake | place: Lake Michigan...
ATTCCAATGTTCTTATTGCTTTCAAATTTGTTCAAAACATCGCGTATTGTCTCGATTGACCCCAATATGGGCGCTAATAATTCATCGCGTTTTTTATTGTTTGTTTTAGTGTGCATTTTCAATATGAAATCGTATGCATAACCCTTTTGTTTGATATGTTCCAGAGTGTGAAAAAAACTTCCGATATCAAAACCGTAATTCTCAGACACAATGATTGTTTCGTTCTGGTATTGTTTTTTCAATTGTCGTATTTCATCTTTTGTTACAGAATCGACTACGGTGAAGAATATGTCTAGATTATACGCATCGTATTGTGCAGAAACCAAATTGTCTATATACAATTTCATTTTTTGAAAAATATGATAACTTCCAATATGAATGATACAACATACTCTTGGTAAATATCCGTTTATTTTTACAGGAGTTTTCTCGGTCACCGCGTGGATATTCATATGGTAAATCGCACGATGTTCCCACAGTTTGCTGTAATGCAAATTATTTTGATGTTTGAGTTGTTCTTCTCTATATCCATTGTATATTTTCAACACAATCGTATTTTTATAAACAATTTCATTTGTTTTATCTCGATGAAACATATCGATTTCTCGAAGTCGGTGAATGTTCTGAAGAAAATCATTATCAAAATATATCTGACCAAGCAGACCGGGACCGGTTGGATATAACGCATTATATCCATAATAATAATTTTCTGTATTATGAGTGATTGTCTGTATGCAGGCACGCAGTATTTTGTTGCGCGGTTTCGATACAATTAGAGCTGTATACAATCCCATTTGGTCTTTGTCCCAGTAGCCAGGTCGGTCTAATACAAACCGCTCCTTGTCGCAAATATCTTTGAGCTGAAACCCGTTCACTGTTTCATATTTAATATCCATGTAGATACCGCCATTTCTATATAAAACGCAATAGCGCCATAGGTCTGATTTATAAGAAGATGGCGACAGACGGTCATATGCATCCAATACGTCTTTTTCAAAATTCTGGCTAATGAATTCTCGAGACTCTATTTCGTCAAATAGAATAAATTGTATATCAAGATTATTCTTACATAATCTGTCGTAATTGGTTCTCATTTTTGGAGGTATGTCCTTGGTATGCCATGTGGTATAACAAACTAGTGGAATATCAATATGCAAATCGTTATTTGGAATATACCCTTCATATTTGACTTCAACGCCATTGTGTATATATTGCGCGTGATCAAATAAATTATCGACTAATTTGGGTGGCTTTGAAATTACAGGTGTGTTCGGAGAATCATCTATCAACGTTGAGTGTGTTCTATACACATTTTTAATTGGTGTAGCAGCCTCATCTTTGTTATGGTCGACCGCCTTATGGTCGAGTGTCTTATGGTCGACCGCCTTATGGTCTACTGTCTTATATTCGACCGCCTTATAGTCGACCGCCTTATGGTCTACTGTCTTATAGTCTACTGTCTTGTTATTTTGTATACTCAATGGTGTATTTGAATCCGACCCGTGTTTGGAATGGCTCCCATCGTCGTCATCGTCGTCATCGTCGTCATCGTCGCCATGAATGATATACGGTTTATTCTCAAACAATTCAAACTCAACTATTGGCTCAGATTTTTGAGGTTGGGAATTCATGGTCATTGGAAAATTATCTCTATACGAGGTAGGCGCTGTAGCGACTAACGGTGTAGATGTAATCCGTAAATTTGGTTTACGCAAATATTCTCGTTCAAGCACTTCACTGCTATATGTATATTGTCCACGTGATAACGGAAGTGGTTGGCTTTTTATCAATCTAAAACGATGACGTTCAACATGCATTGTATGTAGCGAATCACGAGGTGGATGTGTAATATTTCGATACTGTTCAACATGATATGGATTTGTGACTGTTTCCATTTGACGATGGATATGATTCATATTATTTTTCGCATGGTTTAATAATGTTCGTATATAATTTGAATCATTATCTTGTTCATTTTTTACAGTATTTGCTTTATCACGATACTTGTTTGTAAATAACATACTATTTTACATAGACATAAAATAGGATGCTCTTATACCAATTTACGTTTTTGTCTAAAAAAAGGATCCGAACGACCCGCCTAAAACGCCGTTTGCAGCTTGAGGACCCGTGTAAGAATCAAAGGAGTTTGACTCTTGTTGTGGTTGTGTGTAAGATGTATTGCTATTTGAGTTTACAATCGGTGCTGGGGGGAAAATATCCGTCGTGTCCGTAGTATCATAATAGTCTGCCTGGCTGGTAGTATGGGAAGATGCTACCTTACGTTTACCCCTTTTTTGGTAATCGTCGGGTGAACCATTCCACATTTCGAGTGCGCGTTCGACTAAAATATTTACTTTAATGCCGAGCTTTGTTTGAATGCTCAATATCACAACTAAAAATGTTAGAATTACATTTGTTAAAGTAAGATTTTCATATTTAAACCCGCTGTATGTAGGAATGTAACTAATGATGCGATGTATTATCACGATACCGCAAAACATAATGATGAGTTGCAAGAAAATTTCTACTACAATTTCCAAGGTCGATTTTTCTCCATCTGCTTCGGGTATAAAGCGCTGAACTATCTTATTCAAGATAACGATCGGTATAACGCCTAAAGTCGCGTATTGCACAACATTTAGAATTTCTGCTTTCCCCTCTTCCGTTGTCGAAAATACATGGGATATGAATGGTTTTTTATGAATATCACGAGCCTCTTGCAGGATGTCCATAGTTCGTATATGGTTTCTTTAGATTTTTATCTAAAAGTAAGATTTGTATCTAGATTCCCGATTTAGCACATGTTTGTGCGTTTCGTTTGATGTTTATATTTAGCAAATGTAATATATATCGTATTCAAATGAGCGTTTCTGCTACAACCGCCGCTAAAAGACGCCGTGCAGGAATTCAGGTTGCTGCTTCCCCTATGTTCAAATCCGGGGCTCCCACTGCAGCCACGATTTCACGTCCATCTCAAATAAATGCGCCTCCCGCGCTACCGCAAACAAATTTACCTTCTCAAATGAATGCGAATCCATCGGCAAATATTTCACGACAATCAAATGTTATTCCGCAACCGGCCGCCGTTCAGCGCAATTCCCAACAACCAAATTTGGTGGAGCAAGTTCGCGTCGATACAAAAAAACCAATGCCGTTGCAGCAAGTGATTAGTGTTTTGGACAATCGCATTTTATATTTAGAAAGTCAGTTAATAAATCAGTCTAAAGAATCGCAATTAATAAATACAGATGAGTTGAAAACACACTCCGCCTCATCGGGCACGTTCACACAGGAGGCGATTGAAGACATGGTTGTAACTACGATTAAGAATCATATGGCCGAGTTCGATCATAGATATGAACTACTTGCCGGTGAAATTGTTAATTTGAAGGAAATCGTTTTGCAACTGCAGTCGTATACACTTGATGTAAATAAGACCCTTTTGGAAGACCGAGACCATTTACTTGAGCTTGCAAATCGTTCAATCGAACGAGAATCTATTGCGATCAAACAAATTCAAGAAATTCGAGAATCATTCGCACTTCAGGAATTACAGAAGGTCACATTGACTATGGATGCAGAAGTGCAAGCGCAAGCAGAAGTGCAAGCAGAAGTGCAAGCAGAAGTGCAAGCAGAAGTGCAAGCAGAAGTGCAAGCAGAAGTGCAAGCAGAAGTGCAAGCAGAAGTGCAAGCAGAAGTGCAAGCAGAAGTGCAAGCAGAAGAGGATATACAATTATCTCCACTTGAAGATAAATCAGTTTGCGAAGACGAGCAACTGGAAGACCACGTTGATAAAAAGAAGGGCAAGCGCAAAGCCAAAGGGAAAAATGTGATGCAAGTATCATTAGATGATACAGCTGACTCGGATTTGGGTGCGGTTTCAATGGGGCAATAATCTTTTGTAAATAAAACTTAAAAGCTACATTACTGGTATTATTAGTGCTCTATCAGTTATGTATTCTCCAGGCAATAGTCTCAGTGAACAAATCAACGACATGAAAGCTACATATTACAATAATCATGGTTCAAAACCGTTGTTTTTCAAGAATTCGCATAAACTGGCTTGCGCAAAGGAAATTACGTCCCAAATTCCACTCGAAACATTATTAGAGCAAACGATTGTAATCCGACCAGACACGAATCAAATTCACGTAAGGTATGAATTGCTCAAACGATTTGCGTGCCCATCGGTATATGCTGCGATTATTGATTATATAAGTAATCTACTTCATATATCAATTGCAAATTACGATTCATTTGAGATGCATATCGATTTAAATACATTCACTGTAACCGCCGCGAATCGATATAACGATTTAATACGAATGTTCTGCGAAAAAGCTTTGCAGAAAAATTCGGCGTATCAAATCAAACTGAAGCATATATATTTATATAACTATCCATCAATCATATCAATCCTTACGACGCTATTCGCCGGATTTGTAGATGAAAATGCTCGCGGAAAGGTCGTCCTTGTAAAATAACCGTTATAAATAGAATATAAAGCGTTACCCTCATATTATTCACATATGGAGGTTCAAATCAATCAACCAATTCATGCCGAATTGTTCGCCGGTTTATTCCAGCACATAAAGTTATTTTCAGATGATATTAATATCCATTTTGAACGCGAGCGCCTTTTTGTGCAGGCTCTTGATTCGTCGCGCGTGTCCATATTTGAAATATATCTACCCAAGACATGGTTTGATGTCTACACAATCCACGACGAAAGTGGTGTAGTGATAGGAATAAATACGAGTAATTTATACAAGGTGTTGCATGCTCGTGAAAAGAACCAACGTATAACCATCAAGATGGATGAGTCTGGGTCTGATCGACTACAATTAGATATGAGCTCGGACAACACTGCAATTTTTAACAAGCAATTTGAACTGCCGTTGATGGAGATTGATAGCGAAATGATGTCTATACCAGAAATGGAATATCAAGCCGAATTCTCATTGCCCGCCACGACCTTTGCGACTTTGGTCGACCAGTTGAAATTATTTGGAGACACTATGCGTATAGAGTGTTCGGAAGAGAAAATTCAGTTATTTTCCGAAAGTATCGAATCAGGTAAAATGTCGGTAAGTATCCCAATTGACGACTTGACTTCATTTGCGATTGAAGAAGGAGAGCAACTCAATTTATCATTCGGACTTGCCCATTTACACAACATTTGTTTGTATAGCAAGTTAGCCAAAGATGTGGACGTATCGATGACTACAAATTTTCCAATTAGAATTCAATATATGCTCGACGAATCGGGCGCACGAATTGTCTTTTACCTGGCTCCTAAAATCGATGATTAAGGAATTCGTTAAACCGTTATCATTAATCAATCAAAACATATTATACTCTGTTTTGATTTCATGGATACATTAGTCACTTTCTGCATTTTTATCGTCGTATTATTTTTATATATTCATGTAATGAGTCAGTTCAAAAAGGGCGAAGATTTGGAAATATATGAAATGGATTATTCCACATGCGCACATTTGCAAGAAGTATGTGACGTTCGACAGCCAGTGTTGTTTCAGGTGCGCGATATTCTTCCTGGTTTATTTAGTGATATTCATCCGCAAAAAATCGCCCAATATAGTTCGCACGATGTGAAATTAAAGGACGCCGACGATTATTACGGAACCGAGTTAGTTCCAGTCGACGCAATTTCCCTTCCATTGCATGCGACCTTTTCTATATTGGAAGGCGACAAAGATGGGCGTTATTTTTCCGAAGACAACGAAGAATTTTTAGAAGAATCCGGGTTGATGAAACGTATTGGCGCAATTGATGAAATATTACGTCCAAGCTTCACGATCCACAGCAAGCACGACGTATTGTTTGGTTCATGTAATACCGCAACCCCCCTGCGATATCACACCGACTATAGACAATTCTTATGTGTAACGTCCGGCAAAATCCGTGTTAAAATGACTTCATGGAAGAGTTCAAAGTATTTACATCCATATAAGGATTACGAGAATTATGAATTCCGTTCGCCGGTGCATGCACTTCGACCGTCGTCCAATTATACATCTGATTTTGAAAAGACCAATTTCATTGATTTCGAAGTAGCGGAAGGAATGATGTTATATATACCGCCATATTGGTGGTATTCGATTATTTACTTGGATGACCCGTCCACGTTTGTATGTAAAACTACCTATAGCACGTTGATGAATAGCATCTCTAATCTTCCCGATTTAGTTCTGTATGTGTTACAACAGCAAAATATAACAAAAAAGGTTCCCAAAATACCAACCACGAATATTGAAACTCAACCCGAAATCGAAATTGGTGAAAAACTTACGCCGAATACAATCACACAATTGCAGCCAAAGGCGCCCGAGCCAATTGAAATCCCCCTAGTGAATGAGACTACTGAACCGGAACGCATCGAACGAGTAACAACAAATAATATAGAATATGCGATATCGGCCATATAATGCTAGTGCCTGATTCCAAAATGTATATTGGGGGCATCCGTAATAATAAATATAGATAGTTTTTAATATTTGCGTAATGTATATGATGAAACAGGTCAATCGTGTGTTATTTTCGGCGGCAATATTGTTAGCTTTAGATTCAATCTATTTAACTGCGAGCAAAAGTGCGTTCGAAACGCAGATTGTTCAAATTCAGCGTGTTGTTATGAAAGTCAAGCTTATTCCGGCAATAATGTGCTATATATTCTTGATAGTGGGTTTGAACTATTTTATTTTACGCACACATAGACCCGTATGGGAAGCCTTTCTATTGGGTCTAGTTATATACGGTGTATTTGATACTACAAGCTATGCAATATTTAAAAAGTGGGATTGGAAATTAGCAGTGATGGATGCTTTATGGGGAGGAGTATTATTCGCTCTCACTTCCGCAATTGTCTATCAGTTTTAATAATCCCCGCTTTAGGATTTATGTAAAAAATGTTGTCGTCACCCTTTATATATGCCCTTCACCAAGTTCTTTTTTTACAATAAACTGAAGAATATTGATTTATTGCAAAAATTGGATCCCACTTGTGAACATCGAAATGGGAATGTTTTAGTCAGCGATTATGACGAACAAACGGGACGATTATTATTAGGGAACAACATGATGCTTCCCGGAAAAGTAGTTACATTTAACCATTCTTTATCTACGATGATCGACAAAATAAATTGTATGCATACAGAGTTGTCTATTGAGGGTCAATCTTGCTATGAAATCAGTAAAATTCTGGTTGACCAGGGCGTATATGGTTCGTGCGAAGCGTATATAATTCATTGAAACATATATCATATTGTAAAAATTATGATATAGGTTTAGTCGATATTGTCTTTTCCGTTTGCGATATCACGCATTCGCTCATCGTGTTTCATATTTTGTTTCATCATTTCACGTTCTCTTGCGAGTTGTGTTCGAATCACATCCTCTTTGCGTTTTTTTGCAAACTCCGTTTCGCCATGAAATTCGGAGGCCAAAATGCCCTCCCCCTTCTTTAGATAAGGGTGTCGTGGTATATCGGCAAAGCGATTGGAAGCTCGTTTGCCCGCACCTTTTTTCAGATAAGGAAATGTTGTTTTGTTCGATTTAAATTCAATCTCGTCGCCCATTATATACTTACCGCATATGTTAATTATTACCAAAAAAATGTTGGAGACTGCTTGTTATTCCATAAGATAAAATCGTATGTTAATATATAATGCCTTCCAGTAAAATGGTTAGAACCTGGTCAAAGCGATCTCGTCCAAACAAACGTCGTCGTACAATGCGAAAGAATAGTTATGCGCCCCAATTTATTGTCCGGAAATTCTTAGAGATGATAAATGTAGTCAAATTGTATCATTGGAAAACACAATCATATTCTGTTCACAAAGCAACCGATGAGCTATATGCAAAGCTGGATGCGAACATTGACCGTTTCATTGAAGTGTATCAGGGAAAAAACAGTTCGCGCATACAGAAATGGGATTCCGAAATGAGCATTATTCAATATAACAGGAAAAAGGATTTTAAGTCGAGAATGCTTGAATATCGAGAGTTTTTGAACGATCTTGATAACCAATTTGATGCAAAAGTAGATAGTGATCTCCTTAGTATTCGAGACGACATATTAGCAGATGTAAACCAGTTTTTGTATTTATTTTCCTTCAACAAGTAGATTAGACATCATACCACGCAATCCGGGTATTTTGCGTGAGATGTTCGACAGCAGTTCTCGGCGGCGAATGAACTTGAAATCTCGCATCACGCGTTTTCGTTCTAGCAAGACTGATTTCCACTTTCTCTGAACCAGTTTTAACCAATGCGTTTTTATGATAACGTGATATGCATTGGAATCGTCTATGTGAACTTGCATGATTTCAGGTGAGCAGGGAACGTTAGTCGTTTGCACGACGTTGCTATCAACCAAATAGTCCATTATCTCCGACATATCATAGTCGAAGAACGTTTTCGGGGAAACGCGAGATGCTAACAAATTTATATCATATTGTGCATCGTACACGGGTATGCCGATATACATCCCCCCATCGCAGCACTCCTCTGTGCTATTTACCTCTTCGTCCTCACATATATCTTCATATGTTTCTTCGTCCGATGTGTCGAAGTTGAATGTTGTTGTTACTGCACTTACCGGCATGTTTTATTGTATGACTTTAATATATTGTTGAAGTCATAATCAATTTTATTGTTACACATACAAACTTTGTGCAGTAGTCACGTATTTTAATATTTTACTATCTACGTGGGAGAGTTTATGTAAACATTCGACTTGACCAAATGATTCGGCAACGACCGACAATTCACGTGCGATTGTAGAGACTTTCAATAATGCCTTTGTAAAGTCGCCGACTGAAATCCCCTTTTCCGCCACATTGTTCTGAATGTATATTTTACACTCTAGTTCGGTCTCGCATTTACACCAACCAGTTGCTAAATCCGGCATATCATATGAAACCGCATCTGTGTATTGAATCCCCGTGTATACCTGTGCGTGTGTTTCTTCATCGGAGTATTGGTTCAAGATAGCGTCCAATTCCTCTACCCGCTTTTTCAAAAACGCATCGTCACTGTGTGGGGTAGTTCGTTTCATTTCAGATGGGATATTTACATCCGTAAAACACGCAAACCAGCCAATCATTTGTTCGGTTGAAAAGTCGCGAAACCATTCCCACGTTGCCCCCAATTTTGCAGTTGCGAGTGGATGAATTTCCGCAATGCTCGCTGCTACACGACCCAAATCCGTGAATGAATATACATCTCCATCCCTTTCAATATACCCATTCGCAGTTAAAATATCGCATATTGTCCCTACATTGTGGTCAATGTAATGTTCCAAATAAAACAATTCGTCACGTTCCGCTTGAATTTCTTTTTCCATATCTTTCACGCGCTTCATGTGCGTGGTATCCGTCATACACCCGACATATTCTTTTAGAATATCACTATGTTCTTTTTCGAGTTGTCGTCGAGCCTTATTTGAAGTCATTGGTAAAGATTCCTCGATTTCAATGCAGCGTTTACACACATCAATCGGTGTTTTCAACGTCTGTTGTTTTTCTAAGAGAGCGGTCATTTCGGCTCTTTTTGCGTTCACTCTATTTTCGTTAGACACGATTGAACGGTTGAGTTCATCATTCACCATACTATTACGGACAAAGGCTACATAATCGGTCAAGTTCGTCTTTCCATTTTTCAACAAATTCAATACAAGACTATATGATATGCGAAATTTGGATACCAGCGATTGAGGCTTGCCTCCCAACATCATCGCATATTCAGTTTGAGTCGGAAGATCAAACAAATTATTGCAATGCACGACGTGACCGATTGTATCAATTCCTCTGCGTCCAGCTCTACCAGCCATTTGTGTATATTCGTGCGCCATGAGAATCCTCTCTGTTCGCCCGTCAAATTTATGAATACCGCTAAATATGGCTGTGCGAATCGGACAGTCTAAACCAATCGCAAACGATTCCGTTGCGAATAACAACTTCACGTATTTTTTAGAAATCATGATTTCAACAATTTCGCGCAATATAGGTATCATTCCAGAATGATGAATTCCGATTCCTCGTTCTAATAGAGAAACAACCTGGTTATATTCGGGTAACTCGAGATATTCTCTAAAGTTGGGCAGTTTGCGGACGATTTGCTCACATTCGCGTCGAACCGTATAACTCACTTTGCTGTCGTCCTCGAGTAACGGGACGGTGATATCGGCGGCGCAGGCCTCCACCAATTTACGTGAAAACACGAAAGAAATTGCCGGAAGCATTTCGCGGTCTCGCAAAAACAATGCTAGATTATTCAGAACATGTTTGCGCTTTGTGGATATCGAAAATTCCCTAAACGTCTTCGACATCCGGGCAAGAGTTTTGTATCCATTCTCGTGAAAGGTTCCTTTATCGTCTTGAAGAAGAATCAAATTGTGAGTATTGTCGCGAATATCTTTCTGAACAGCCTTGTCCTTGATTAATTTGACCGGGCCATCGTTGACGGTCAGATACCCGTAATGAGTAAGAGGCACAACGCGATGATTCGTCGATGCTAAATATACCTGCTTTGTCTCGTCGCCGCGCTCTGCCCATTTCGCAAATCGCTCCGGAGCATCAATCGTTGCGGATAACATTACCATTTGGATTTGTTTAGGTAACATCAATATTGTCTTTTCCCACGTTTGTCCTCGATCCGCGTCATTAATATAGTGAACTTCATCAAATACAACACACGCTAGATCGGCGTTTATGTCGATCTGAAACTGCAATGTAGATGCGCTCTCCGTTTTCGTCTCCGCATTCTGTGTCTGTAAAAAGAGTGCGTTCATGAGAATCTCGGTCGTCATAATCAACACGTCCGCGTCCGGGTTAATCTTAATGTCGCCAGTCATTAATCCAAACGAAATGTGGGGATACTTTCTCGAAAATTCGGAATATTTTTGATTTGAAAGTGCTTTGATCGGACTCGTATAAATCACCCGTTTGCCATTCTTCACAAAATGTTCTATTGCGAATTCGGCGGGCAACGTTTTTCCAGAACCTGTATGTGCAGTCACCAACACATGATGACCTTCGACAATTGCCTCGATCGCATATTTTTGAAAATCGCTTAATGGGTAGGGATATGATTCGAAATAGCAGCCATATTTTGAATCATGTGGATATTGGTTTCTGCAAATCCTTACCATTTAGTCAAACACAATATTTAATCGCGCCAAGTCTCTATGTAATTTTGTTAATATACATTATATCACTTATGGAACTAAATGCGAATAACAAAATATCAGGTTTGCCGAAGTATTTATATCAAGGTCAGTATGATCGAGTGGACGAACTTAATTCCCGCTGTCTTGAGCGAACGGTTCCGGACAGTATGCTTGCACCCAATTTTTCTCCCAGACCCGTTTTAAGCAAATATGCACTCTATCCCATGTTAGATGCACGTATGCCCGCTACCGTTCCGGTTACACCGAATTTTGACTATTCTCTAACTACGAATTTTACACCCCCTGTAATGAAAATCGCACCCGTGTCTGGGTTTATAAATAATATACAACAAGAAAGCCTGCTTCGTAATCAGTTGCACCCCCACAGTAAATCGAACGAGGAAAATGTGTATATTCCTTCATCTGATAGTGATTTGTATAAAGTAACGGTGAATTCGTCACCAACGAAACAGCCATATCCCGGATTATTTGAGCGACCGACATTCTCGCAGGAGCCCCACCCCAATGTGCGAGGGCAAACCAGTCTGGGAGCCGACCGATTTCATAACAATACACGCACCCAATTAAGACATGTTGATATGAAATAGCTACACCATTAACGACGAATATTTTGATATTTTATAGGATCAAAATATAACTACGCCATGTTTTTTTCTACAAATCCCAGGAAGGAATGGTTTCAAACGGTGTTCGGTTTAGCAATATTAACATTACTCGTGCTATGGTTTAAACGATTTGATTTGTCTCCATATTATGAAGGATTTGTCCAAGATAAACCGTATGTATTCAAGCAGGACAACGATATATATGACGAATTTTACACTGAGATATACGATAGATTGATGAACGTGGAAAAAATGTGCAATTATGAGCTGGATAAAATGATTGAATCTACGCACCCAGACAAGAAGAAAGGATCCTTCTTGGAAATCGGAAGCAAAACGGGATATTTAGCTGGAAAATTAGCAGACCAAGGATATGCGACGTATGCAGTAGATCCATCCAAGGCAATGGTCGAATATACTGCGAGCAAATATCCGACAGTAAAGGTCAAACAGGGTAACGTATATAATTCGGTCTTATACGAACAAAACTCATTTTCGCACATATTTAGTATGAATCTTGGAATATACCAATATGAAAACAAGGATAAATTCCTCCGTAATTGTTATTTCTGGTTGAGACCCGGTGGATATCTCATTCTCCATTTAGTCAATCGAGAATCTTTCGATACAATTGTTCCCGGTGGTAAACCGCCACTACTCGAGAATCCCCAGCAATATTCTCCCACGCGCATCACTGATACTATCATTGATTTTATCGATTTTACATACAGAGGTAGTTATAATTTTGCCGATGCGAAGAACAGTCGAGTTACATTCAAGGAGACCTTTACAGATGTATTGTCCAAGAATGTTCGACAGAACGAATTGACTCTATATATGGAACCAGTCGACGAAATATTGCAGCTCATAAGTGACGCAGGATTTGTATTACATAACAAGGTATCTTTAACCGAATGCAGTGGAGACGAGAGTCAATTTTTATATGTATTAAAAAGACCAAATTAGTGAGAATTCGCTATATACGGTGTGTAATTTTAAACACTGTATATAGTTTACATTATCATGCTGGAGTATATTTGCATATGCATTATATTGATGATATTTATACCGATTTTATATGTGCGCATACGATATCCATTTTGGAGCACTCAACCGGTGTTTCATACGTATGATTATTTTCGATATTTAACAAAAACTCCGTATGATATTCATAGCCAAGTGTATTCAAAGATGCTCAAAACACACGCAGATGTGCATTCAATGCGTTTCTTGGACATGGGTGAAAAAGATATGCTGAGTATAGTGGACCTACTACAAAGTCATTCAATCGAATCAGAGCAAGTACTTCATCTCATAGACGCATCGACCTTCACGGCAAATCATGTCGGGCAATTTTACCCATCCTATGTAACTTTTTACACAAAAGATCGATTTGATGTGAAACACGATGCAGACGGCGTGATGTTATTGGAAAATACCCCTCAAATCATTGGTTGTATGACCGGTAGAGCGATGAATATGTTTATCTTGGACAAATCGAGTGTATTATACGAGAAATCGGGATATTTATGGGACAATATTTGCGTTCATCGTGAGTATATCAAGGATAATCTTGGACGTAAAATGATTCCGGCGCACGATACGTATCAGCGAACACATACGCCGGACGTTTCCATGTCCATGTTCAAAAGAGAGGTTGCGATTTGTGAAGGGGTAGTTCCTCTAGTCGAATATAATGTATTTACGTTCACATTGTCCAAGATTCGCCGCCCGCCACTACCTGCACCATATAGTGTTTCGCGGTTGTATAACGACAATGTCGAACCATTTTACAGTATGTTATATACGCTTGCTCATTCCGAAAATGCGCAGAATACGACATTTATATCTTTTCCTGAGGTGTCCGTCTTGGACAATCTAATTAAAAAGGACATTATTATTGCATATGGTCTATCGCTTGGTAATAATACGCGATGCATATACGTCTTTAAAAATCCACAGATGTGCTATGATAACATTACAGATGGGCATATTATAGAATGCATCACAACGATTACAGAAGGGCATGTCCAAGACAAGACGACAACCGCTATCATATTTGCTGGTTTTCTACATGCATTACATCATATTTACAAATCGTTCGCAACCAAATATAAAATAATTACCTTTCACAATCTTGGACATAATGGTGCTATTATAGAGAGGTGGAAATGGAAATACACGCCGCTGTCTATGAACAAGGCTGCCTACTATCTATATAATAGCGTCATACCCGGAATGCCTATCGACAAATCAAATTGCATTATTATTACATAGTTCAAAAATGATGTTTGTCTAAGGACGAATATCATTTAACGCGTATACTTACCTGCCCGTGCGAATGAATCAACCACAAATATAATGAATACCCCCAAGAATGTATATAATATGAATTCCTCTGTTATATTACTCGTCTTTTCATTCTGTTGTTGCTCCAACATATGGATCATGTAATTGATTTTTTCCAATAACCGGTTATCTACCACCGTTGTCCCCACACTAGACTCAGTGTTGCCGTAATATGCGGGTTGCACCCGAGGCTGCTCGTATATGCGGTGGTAATTGCTAAAGGGTTTTGTCCTAGATGGATTATTAGAAACGCCTAAATCGGGCAGAGTCGGTGCATAATCCGAATTTCCCGGCTGAAACCTTTTAGGCAAATGCTGTAATTGATTCTGTAGAACAGGAATTTCGTCGTCGCCGGTGCGCCCATACGGACTACTCTCGGTATCTAACCGCCGTTGCACATTCGGTGGCGAAAGAGGGGTAAAATCAACCAGTTGATTACCATCATTTGATTCGGATACTTCAGTCATGTTGTTAATTAATTGTGCTACGCGTTTACTCCGCTCTTCGTTCGTCGCACTATCTTCACTGAATGACGTAGGTCGTTCAGAATCTACGGTTTTATCAATAATAATCGGTGTGAGTGCAGATTCATCTCCTGTGGGTGATTTGCGAACAGTCCGTCGCATTGACGGCATCCGTTTTTTCGATCCATTATCTTCATTTGTCCATAATGATGCCGTTGTGACTAAAGACATTATATTTTTAAGATGAAATACTTAAAAAATACGTAGAAATTTATCTTCCATCAAACAACGTCTCTCTATCCTAAAAGTTCGACTAGGCAATCAATTATCTAGCAATATAATAGACCAATATATGCATAAATCTATCGCCCAATTGTTACCACTCATCTTCTTTTACACGTTCTTAGCGTTTCCAGATGATACATATGCATGCAGCCTACAACCTTTAGGCCGTTTTATCTCTGCGGTCATCATTCTATTTTACACGGCACTCGATGTGAAATACGGCGTGATGGTATGCATCCTTGTTATTTATTACTACCAGATGGAGTTTTTAGAAAAGTGCTGCGAGTTTGATTCGTGTATGTTAACCGGTCGAATTCACACAGAAACATTTGCAAACCAAGATATTACAAACGTTACCAATTTTCGCGAACAGAAATGTAAAGATGGCGAGCTCCAATTTAAAAACCATCCTGTAAAGAATGAAAACGCACCTCATATATTTCCCGAATTGGAGTTTAAAGAACAACCGTGCAATCCATGTGATGCAAAATGCGGCATATCAATTGAAGGAAAACTTACAGCCGAGGAAGACCTGTCGTATCCAAAAATGTCCGATACATGGGTAATGCAAATATGGAATACGTGGTTTAGCGAAGATAGTCGACCCCCCTATGCATATGATACGTCATCATCTACGCTATCAACATTGATGTAAATTGTTTTATCCATACAAATTATATAATACATCAAATGGTAAAATTGGAAAAAGTTAAAAATAACGCAATGAGCAAATATATCAAAAATACACTGTTACTAATTCATACAAATGTAAATATGCTAAACAGCAGTAAGATATTTGCGGGCTTCATGATTATCATGTTAAATATATCATCGAGATTCGTCACAATCAAATTAAGTAAATCAGTCGAAGCATATCTAAAATATACATTTAGCCGCCAAATACTTATATTTACCATTGCATGGATGGGAACGCGAGATATTTATATTTCACTGACCGTCATGGCCGTGTTCACAGTTATTATGGATAACTTATTTAACGAAGATAGCAAATTTTGCGTGCTACCGAATTCATTCACAGAATATCATACACATTTGTCCGAAAATCAAGTGGATAACAACGACATAACTCAGAATATACCGGGTATGCCGCAAAATTCAAGTAAAGTCAAATCTGAAGACAAATCAGAACAACCCGATGATATTATCGGCGAAAAGGAAATCCAACATGCGACTGAAATATTAAAAAAGGCCAAAGAACAAAACACACTCAAATATAAGGACGACTTTTATTCCAGTTATTACACCACGAACATGTAATCGGTAATCTATTGTAAAAATTACCAATTAGAAAAGTATGTGAATAATATAAGTATGGCGAAAACGTATAATAAGAATACATTTGGTATCCGTCCAATTCATATTCGATATATTTCAAATATATCGCCGGATTCGTCAAGTATATTAAATAGATCAATGTTTTATATACCCGATGCTAATAACGAAGAATTATCAAATAAGAACGAGGGTCAAATCGGTGGAAAGGGCAAGCGGGCGGAAACCACAGAATATCCCTACTTTACGGAAGACCATGATCTCGATATTGAGAAGCTAAAGAAATTGTCTAGACGTAAATTGTTCGATGCATTTTTTACAACTATAAAACACTTCAAACAATATTTGAAGTCAACTAGACATACGTCGGATGAAAGTCGTTCACGTTGTGCCGAATCCAATTTTATTGGTATGCTGAAACTGTTATTATGCACATCTTTCCCAAAAAAGGATAACATATCCGACACATTTAGTGAAAATATCAAACAAATTGCGTCCGAGTCGCATACCACGTCTACCTCCGTAATCAATATGGTCAAAAATGTATTTAGAAACCCATCCGATAAATTCTGTATTATTACACTTGGCGGGACAATATACACACTATTATCGATTACATATATTGACGAGTTTGTGAATGATATGGCGTTCGACAAAACATTTACTATTATGAATGAATTTACACAGTGGAAAAAAAAAAAGATAGAAACGCTCGAGAAAGAATTGCTGGATGCTACAAATAAATTCGATGCTTTATTCCCAGATAAGTTTAATGCTATTCAGCGCGAATTGGCCACTGCAAAATATGATAAGGTAATTAGTTCTTTAATTGGGTATAAAGGAAACACCTCCATTCAAAAAGAAAATCTTGTTCCATTTTTGAATGAAATACGCAAAACATCTAATGATCGGGTCAAGACCGAAAAAGCCTTTCTAAACATTGCGAAAAATAATGAATTAGCCAAGACAATACAATATTACATTCCATACGAGATCTCAAGTATACCTAATTTCATGGAGTGTGTAAACACTGCATTTAAAAAACGGGTGCTTCAATTACAAGTCAATTATTTCAAAGACAAATTCGGTGAATTGGTCGCACATATGAAAAAATCAAAGGTGAAGTCAGAAAATAAGGTGCTCGAGGCCGATGAACAAACTGCACTCGATTCAATTCAAAATAGCCCGCAAATAGGCTCGTATTTAGAGGCTATTAAAACAATTTCGGCGCCTATGCGTCAATATTCGAATAGCATATTGGCGGATGCATTTAGCAGAACTGGGACGAATAAGATCGAGGAAATTAGCAATTTGGTTATTGGGTTAAAATCAGAAGACGCACCTGAAGCAAAATACTTGAACAGCCCAGACATCGGCTTTTTAAAAACCGGAGTAATGCGAGTTACGGAAACTAATACTACTTCAGAAAAGGGCGAATCAGACATATTTGGAATTGACGCAAATAGATACTACGACGCGTGCATTAGCCTCGAATTAATGAAAGGTGAACTGAACAAAGATAACCTAGAAGAAATTAAATGTTCGTTCAAAAACTCGTCTCTCTCAAACGAATATAACAAATTACAAAACGCTACAAAAGAAAATAATCCTGCGCTACTATATATACCTACAGTCGTCGCCGATATAGATATGCTGATAGAAACCAAGCGCAAATCGAATGCGAATAATAAACAACCTATTCGTAATACCAACAATAATACGAGAAAAAAACTCCGCGGCGGGCGCTCAAGACAGAGGGGAGGATTTCAACTAAGAGCTCCAACCCGCAAGCGAAAAGGGAAGAAACCTAGAACAGTACCGAACGCTACACCATCAATCAGCACGGTTACCCAACCAACCGATTTCTCAGTAGTTCAATAATAAAAATAAACGAATATACAGGTTATTTTTATTTATCGAAAGAATATCGATTTACACATCAAAACGCGGAATGCCGTTCACATAATGTCCGACAACATCTCCTGGATCACCAGCGGCGTCAATACTATATATATCTCCATTCTTCGCATTGGTTGTGTAATATTTCACGTTTTTGATTGATACCTCGAATACTTCCTCTTCCTCTTCTACGACCTCTTCCTCTTCTACGACTTCTTCCTCTTCTTCCTCTTCTTCCTCTTCTTCCTCTTCTTCCTCTTCTTCATCTTCTTCCTCCTCTTCCTCCTCTTCCTCGTCGCAGGCGTTCACACAGATATATTGTCCCGTCCCCTTCATAATACACAAATTTTGTGTTTTCTTACACAAACTGCAACTACCAACGCCGCCGTTTTCGCTTAAGAAGTAAATATCATTTACACCGTTGTCCGCAAAATATCCACTACAAATGGAACACTTCTCCGTAAATTTGGTATCATGAATCGGGGAACAGTCCTGGTTTTTACATAAAGGTTTTACCTCTTCCTCTTCCTCTTCCTCTTCCTCTTCCTCTTCCTCTTCCTCTTCCTCTTCCTCTTCCTCTTCCTCTTCCTCTTCCTCTTCCTCTTCCTCTTCCTCTTCCTCTTCCTCGGTGACGCCTTCGATATCAGAGTCATCCTCTTCTCCAAAGTCTAGTTTCTTCGCAACATCAACATTCTCTGCGCGAGTGTGTTCACTGAAGCACTGGGAGCACACCCAGTCGTTTTTGTCGCCAGAACAGATGAAGCAAGATGCGCCTTCGCGACTGCACATTGTGCAAATATTCTGCGATTGGTTCTTCAAACATTCCCCGCATACAAACTCTCCGTCGTAATTACTACCCATGCCCTCGCAACCACTGCATATGTCTTCACGATTGCACATTGTGCACACATTGTGGACTTGAACCTTCAAACATTCGTCGCATGCAAATTCTCCGTCATAAATATGATATTGAATATTATCGGTTTTTCCCGTTAAATCCACGACATGTATGTCCGATTTGGAAACGGGCTCTGTTTTGAGATAAACAACCTTTGTTTCAGGAGTTTCGTCCAGTTTCCCCCCCAGATGCAGTATAACGCGGCGAAGAACATCCATTTCACGATTCATGCGTTCTACCTTGCGATTGAGCTTCTTTACGATGGGAAGCTCAAGCAACTGGTTGTAATTGGCGCGCATCTTCTTTAATTCACGGGACGTCATTGTTCGATAATACGATAATTCGATTTGATACTAGTCAGAATAGATCTCTAAGCACTTTCAATTTTATACTCAAGTATTTTTTTCACAAAAAAACATATATAAACATATATAAACATATATTACAGAACGATGTTCGAGTGCATATTTAAACAATGTAAACGGGATAGTATAGGAACATACTATTTTGCGACATACAAGCGTGCATTTGTGGAGTTGAAATATCCGATTACCGAACCTATGCAATATATAACACGCCTATTTTATGAAAAAGATATATATTGCGCACGCATATATGATGCGACGTATAAAAAATACACCTATAATTGCGACGATTTCTATAATATGTATATTACAGGCAAACTCAGACTATATAATGGAGAATCTATTCAGAAATTAAGCGATACAACCGTAGTAGTATTAGATAAATACCCATGTCTCGCAAATACAATCGATGAAATGAATGCATATACATACATTGAGCGCTACACCCTCGCACATGAATGGAAAGGTAATAGCTCGGTTATGTGGTCAAAATGGTGTGAATACTGCAACACCGACAATCAAGTGTAAATACAAATACGAAAATAAAATGCAAAAACGTCATGTATAACATTCTTGATATATTTGCGAAAAATGTGAACGGATTGCTTATATTAGGATTCATCATGTACAAATATTCAGTTTGAGTTTCATATCAAAAAATAAATCAGTAAAAAATACGAATGTTTTACTGATCTACGCCGCAACGCCAAATCTCTCTTTCATGATAGTTGACTTGCTCATCCCAGGCTGTTTTTCGCTATGGCGCTTTACTTTATATACACCTCCGGCCTGTGTAGCGCTCCCTTTATCCCCGCCGTAAACACTGGCTATGAAGTCGTCAGTATCCTCGTGCAATTCCGGCAAAATACGCGTCAGCGGACTTTCAATCACCAATAACATGCGCTCACTATTTAATAATTTACGATATTCTTGAATGCTTAGATTTCCGTAAAACTTATCCAACATATAATGTGGATCGGGCGCAGGTTTGATATTATTGATATAGCCATACACCTTTCCATATACACGATTTAATAAATGATACCGCTCGAATTTAGTAGAGTCATCTATCGACTCCTTCATGAGATATCCAACTGCACATTCGGGTCGACAAAATGACCCATATCCATATATTTTCCCGTCGTTCTCAAATTTTGGAATGTAACATGGTTGGTTATCGTATGCATAGGTGCACCAAAAACAAGCCGAATGTTTTTCATCCATGGTATTTCGGTATAAGTTCACCTTCAACCGCTTCAATTTCTCATTTAAATCTTTCATATTTACACTATTATCTACTTCCGTCTTACGAACTGGTTCATCATCCGTCGTATCACATTTGCAGTTGCTACACAATATATTACAATCTGTAATAATATCGTTGTATGCGGCCTTGATATTATCGACCTGTTTATGCTCATCGTCCAAGAAACGTGCAAACCGAGTAGTGGATTCATATGCGGCAATCGAAGGTGGAGCGGCGGCGTCATATTCAAGCGGAGCCGTCAGTTTAGAATGCATCGTATTTTCAACTCGTTCCACATCTTGCATGGAGCACTTTAAATGAAGAATGATATTCGCCGGAGCAGCAGCCGCCTGTTCGACGACATCATCTTTCACTATGAGCTTACCGCCTTTTGGTTTACGACCCCTTTTTTTTGGCTCATGCGCATGAACCTCCGCAATGTTAACTGTAATGTTACTCTCAACAGTAGGAGCTACTGGGTTACTCACTTCGATATTCTTCTTTGGTCGAGGCATGATTCGATTAATGCAAAAACTAGCCGTGTATGTTTATATGATTTAACTTATATATTTTCCGCCAGTAGTTTTCCTACCCCCCGTATACAAAATGGTGGGATACAAATCCCACTTTCCTTGAGAAAACTATCAAAAAAAAAGAGTTGAAAGTTTTGCCAAATGGAACTTTTTCAAATAATCCAAAAAGTTCCAAAAAGGCCAAATCGAGATTAATTATTTTTGGCTGTTTTTGAAAAGGGTCATTGTTACGAAAATGCAGTGAAATCAAACATGCTAAGTTTGAAACGACTGCACAACATTTTTCTCAAAAAATGCGGAAATTATTTAGGCGTTTTATCTGTTTCCAATATACAGGAAACAAATGGAAACGCTTGGCGGCATAAAATCATCCATGAATTATAAATGCGAACGATGTAACTTCATATGTGGTAAGCGGAGTGATTACGATAGGCACTTGACTACTAATAAACATGTTTCCCGTGAAGATGGAAACGCAAAAACGCCTGCGATTGAAATGCGGTGTAAATCGTGCAATAGGCATTTCAAGACGAGGTCGGGGTTATGGAAGCATATAAAAAAGTGCGAGGAACAATCCATGGCGAATGATAAATATGAGCGTTCATGTTCTTCGCTGCAAAGTGCGAAGGACGGGTTGATTGAGAAATTGGTAGACGAATTGACCGCGGAACGGGCAGAAAAAAGCGAAATGAAATCTATGTTTATGCTAATGATGGAAAAGTATCAGGAAATGCAGATGCAAAATCAAGAGAATACGAGGGAGATACTGAAAGAGACGGCCAAGGGAAATCAGGCACTGGTAAGTAAAGTGATAGAAGTGATACCTATGATAGGAAATACAACCAATAATAACAATACCACAAACCATAATAATACATTGAATTTCTATTTAACCAATACCTGTAAAGACGCGGAATCAATACACGACTTTACAGACCGATATGTGAAGCGCTGTTCAGAGTTCTTCATCAAACATTATAGGGATATTGCTAACAACCAAATGTGTCTAGCGACCAACGTTTACAATATCATGTTCACATGCTTGGAGGAAAACCCTCAATATTTAAACTTTATTCAAACAACCGATGTAAAAAATGGGGTTCATTATGTAAAAGAGAAAAAGAAGGATGAAAATCGCCAATTGTATGGAGAGGCCGAATTCATTAAATACGTCGATGGTTTTGAGAAGGCGGGTGCGAGCATAGGGCATGCTATAAACAAGTCCTTTTTCCCGTTGCAATCTGAATTTGCGCGTAAATTGGAACAAGAAGTTGGTGTTGCTCCCAAGGAAGACGACTACGACGACGAAGAAGATTACGAAAACGCATTGGATAAATTCAAGACGCGAAAACGAGAAGCTAGTAACAATCTTCAAACAAATGTATGCAACACAATGAGCTTATTCGACAGTAAGACGCGAAAAATGGATATTTTGAAGCGAACGAAACGGGCGAGAGACGATAACGCGCAAATTGATAACTAGATTCGGCGTGGGCGACCATTATGCTCCGTCGACAAACTCATTCTGGATTTTCGATGCAGTCACACATTGAACCGGATTGCTGTATTGATAACACGTTCGGCACAATGGAACATAGTTGTCCGACCCAATACTGATTTGTGCGGTCTCACTCGAGATTCGATGTGAAAATGATGCACGCGTTCCATTCTTGCACCGACTACAAAGTGCTTGGAGCCGGATTACGTAATCGCTCAACGGAATTAATTCTAATACGCGTCCAAACACCTTTCGCTTAAAATCGCCGTCCAATGCGGAAATACATACGGTCTTGTGTTTATATTCAACCAAATCGGTAACAATTTCAACAATATCGTCGAAGAATTGTCCCTCGTTGATCAGAATAACGTCCGCCTGGTTGAGGTCGTCAATCACATGAATTAACTTATGTGCTTGAATGCATGGTATCATAGCCTTGTCGTGTGTAGAAAGCATCGTGTGGTGGTATCGCGTATCTTGGTCAAAATTAACGACGGCCACCTTTTTCCCAATATATACATAATCCTTGTGAGCCTGGATAAGGTGGGTTGTTTTACCCGAAAACATGGGGCCAATCCATAACGTCAAATGTCCGGTCAGAGATTCCATTTGAATAAATAATATCCGTCCAATTATTTATACCGTTCTCGTTCAATTTTATAATCTATCAGAAAAACAATATAACGGAAAATTGTCTTTTTATACAATGACTACATCCGTTGAAAATATTGAAGCAATACCATGGGTTGAAAAATACAGACCCAACCATTTTGATAATATCGTGCTAGACCCAACGAATCGCACGTTTTTTGAAAAAATTGTAAAAACGGGACGTTTCCCCAACCTCTTGTTTTATGGCCCACCTGGTACAGGGAAGACGACAACGGTTATCAATTTAATACATCAATTCCAGGAGACGCATGGGCGCGTAAACAAAAGCAATGTGATCCACTTAAACGCATCTGATGAGCGTGGAATAGATATCATACGAAACCAAATATATTCATTCGTGCGAACCATGAACCTGTTTGAATCCGGATTTAAATTTGTGATATTAGATGAGGTTGACTATATGACTAAAAATGCACAACAGGCGTTAAAATACTTGCTTCAAACTGCAACCACAAAGGTTCGTTTTTGCTTAATCTGTAATTATATTAGTAAAATCGACGAACCATTGAAGAACGAATTTATATGCGTGAGATTTAATCAACTGCCGTCTAAAGATATACATCATTTTATTCAGACCATCGCTGAAAAGGAAAGTATACATATTACAAGGGATTCCATAAAAATAATACAAACAATGTATCGGTCGGATATACGGAGTATGATCAATTTCTTGCAATTAAATCAGAATTTTCGGGCAGAGGAGTGGGCACGAAATATATTGAGCGAAGATGTTCTGGCTAAATTGCATGCGACGATTTGTTCTCAAGCAAATCCATATGAGTTAAAGCAACTCATGCAGTCAATCAGCACAACATATAACAAGGACAAAAAACATATAATCCATTCATATTTCAATCATATTATTCGTAATAATATGGTAAAACTCACTCCTGAGTTTATGGAAATGTTGGAAAATGTGGTTCATTCGACAAATGCGACGACAGACGATATATTATCTTACATGGCTAATAGCACAATTGAAGACAATACACAATATGCGCATCAAAAATAACATGCTATACGAATTCACAATAGCATGTTATCCAAAATCAACCTATATTTTATCCATACGAGCGCGCAAATTATGGATAAAATATCCATCGGGTGGTGTGCACGCAATGACGGTTGGGTCAAAATTGCACATTGAACTGAGCGATTCGTTTGACTTGGTCTCGGGAAGTGTCGATTTTATCGGTTCTACCTTTTGCGATTTGGGCAATTGGATGGGGTTTTTTTGTGTTTGACTGAACGCTCTGGACAACATATTTCGTATATACTATCTATATATATTAAATTTTTGTCGATCGGTGATATAATAAAATTGAAACGATTTAAAGTTCTATTATCTCTTTATACAGAACGAACGATAAATAGTATAATGGACTTAAACGTGGACGATGAATGGACGAGTTTCGTAACAAAAATGCGATGCGGTGATCATTCATCTGCACAAATAATCGATAAGGAGGTAACCAATCTTCTTGATATCGCACCCGATTGCGAAGATTTGAATATATCCACAACAACCAAGGTGTTGTTTATGAATCAACCGATTTTGATCAACGACGTATTTTGGAACATCCCAATTATGGAATATGGTAAACCAGACGTCGGAGTAATCAAGAAACAAATGAAAATTGTTTCCCATACACAGGAAGAATTCCGAGCATATGAAAGTAGATTGGGCAAAATTGGATATTACACCGAGCATATTATTAAGCGAATCGACAATCCGAGTGCGAGGCGCATCAAGTTTAAGGACGAGCGAAAAATCACAGTTGGGATTTCGAAGAAGGATATTATGAATTGTCGGGGTAAAGTGAAGAATGCATTCTACAATTGTTTTGCGATGATAATGCGTTTTCGATACAATGGTGAATTTCGAGAAATTCACGTGAAAATATTTAACACGGGAAAGATGGAGATCCCGGGTATATTGAACGACGAATTGCTAAATATTGTCCGTCCAATGATCTTGGATATATTGACGCCCCTATTGCCGACCAACAAACCTGTCGAATTTCTCGAAAATGATTCGGAAAACAGCGTTTTGATAAATTCCAACTTCAATTGCGGATTTTATATAAATCGTGAACGGTTGTATGCAATTCTTCGCAGTGATAAATACAAGATAGAGACGGCATACGATCCATGCAGTTATCCTGGAGTAAAATGCAAATTTTACTTCAATCATGATCATGGATATGATAGTGTGAAACAAAAAGGGTTTATATGTAGAGACGATTGCAATCAAAAAATGAACGAACTCGGTGAAAACAAGCGGTATACCGAAGTATCGTTTATGATATTTCGAACGGGGAGCTGCTTGATTGTAGGCAATTGTACTCAAACGGTCTTGGATTTCATTTACCATTTTATAAAAAAAATGCTGTGTGATGAATATTCAAATATTATGACTCCATCAGAGGCACCATCGACCAAGATAAAGCAAGTGAAATTGCGTAAAAAGACGGTTTGTGTTACAAAAGACTATATGGAGGGGGTTATAATGCGATAGGTTACTCGTTGGAAAATATCCAGTAAACCAGCTCATCCATAGTCTGAGCGGTGGTAGACCGCATAAATTTTTCCTCTAAAATGTCGCGATCTCGAAAGAATGTGCGAAACATGATATTTTGAACGTCGTCTTGCGTGATACTACGATTACAACTGGAAAAATAAGTGTATAAGGAAGTCAGTAATATCGAATGTCGTTCAGAATATACTTCTTCGTCAAATGAAGACTGTAACGTTTCAATTACTCGAAAAATGTGGTAATATTTTTCGTCTAAAAATAGATTGAGTAGAGGCGTGGTAAACTCACTGTTCAAATGTATACGCGCACCAACGGTGGTGCATTTGTTATTCCATGCGAGAATCAACTCCGACCACTTGGATAGCTTGGTAACAAAATAAGTAGTTTCATTTTTACGAGGAGAAATTTTTGCAGTATATGCATTCAATGATATGTTACCAACGAGAACCTTTTGAACGAACATACTGGGATTGTGCATTTTACCAAAATCCTTGGTGTATATTTTCTCGACATATTCGTTGAATAAAACATAACTTCTTTCAAGATAGACTTCGAGCTGATCTGTATTCATATTTACTAAATACATCATGGCCAAAACCTGTAGTATACTTTTCCATCCGCTGTATAATAACTGTTGTCTGGCCGAACTCACTACCAAAGGTTCGGTGGGTAGCTTCATGTATTTAAAATAATTGGTAAGGGTGTTTGAATATAATTGAATAATGTCCTTTCTATATTTAATTTGTTCCATTGTAAAGTATCTTTAGACATAATTTCTCTGCGTAAAAATATTTAAATAATGTTCAACGAATAGTTTATATTTTAAAATGAGTGCCCTTGTTGAGACAAAGACCGCGACCCAAGCATTTAGACTACCTGATGTTGCTACATTGCAACACGCATCCAAGCTTTCTATAGTAGAGGACAAGCCCATTATGATGGACTATTGGACACAATCTTTAGAGAAGACCGTATTGATTGGTGTTAAGGAGAACCAAGAAAAGCTTCTTGTAAAAAGCGAAGAGGAGTATACTAGTCCTATTGTGAAGATTTACAAGACCGGAACCGAATATATTATCGCAACGGAGAACTCAATTTATTTAGTCGATGTAAATATCCCAACCAAGCGTATATCATCTTAAAAAACTGTTTCGCAATTACAGTGCTTTTGTAATTGCGAATTGATAAATAGTAATGTGTGTAATTGCATACACGCTTACAATAAAATTTGAAAATGTGTTAGTATTTCCATCGTCGATATACCTTAACATAATTCTTTTTCACAAAACGGTAAATAGAATAATAAATAAGATGCGTAATAAATCATAATTGAATTTACAGCCCAACACCACATCGAACCAATTGTTTTATCTTTGTAATAATTGTAGACAGATATAAATAATAAACCAATACCAAATATTATTTCATAAAAATTTTGATTGTAAATAAAACTGAATAAAAGGAAAAATAACCATATAGCCAACAACAATAAGTTCGAATCTAAAAACCACCATACTAAGTGACCTTTATTACTTATACTCGCCTTCATATTATTTACACCTTTGAAGATTTAAGTTCGCACAAAAATACGAAAATAAAATTTCAAAAGTGTAAAATCAATAGTTGTGCTTACCGCTTCCATCGGCTTTAACAACGATGGTCTTACTTTTTCTTGTTTCTTCTCCTAAACAAGTGAAAGACGATGCCCTACTAAACTCTTCTGGTCTTGTTTGATTATTTATCCAACAAGTAGTTAAGTTCATTATATTTACTGCGGAATTCGCATCTCGCGTTCTAAATACGTTTTGTTTGTTTTGGCAACTCACGCAATTAGAACACACGAAAAGACGATATACTTCCTTATTCTTTTTATCTCGGTAATGTTTCATTTCATTACTACACCCACAACATTTCTTACTGGTATTGAATTCATTGATTGTAATAGTATCATATCTTTTGTGGATTTGTTTCCTCAATCCTTTATTCATCGTAGGCATAAAATGTTTCATTTGTGTATCCCTACTCCAATTTCCATAACCAATTAGGACATTTGAACCAAATGTTTCTTGGATTTTATTAAGGAAATTATCAATGCTTTTCTTACCATAACTATATTGCCTAAATTTCATTTTTCTCCAAGTTTCTTTCTGGTAAAAATCGCCAACTTGTTTATTGAGTTTATCCTTTTCTACTAAATATGCTTTGAACTTGATGTAATCAACCGATTTGCTATTTTGAACCGATAAATGAGTTTCCTTTTTAATAATTTTATGCCTTTTCTTTTCTTGTAATAAAATTCGTTGGTTGCGTTTTCCATAACTTTCTATTTTCCGTTGTGATGCTGTATATTGTAATTTCTTACCATTCTTATCCATCATATACACCAACGAATGTTTACCAGGGTCGCACCCCACAATATTCCTATCTTTCAATGTATCTAATTGTTCTTTGGATAAATCTTCAATACCATAAAAATCTTGTTCTGGAATGCTTGGAACGCGGCTACCCCATTTCTTATCTTTCAAATCTTTTCTAATAAACAACAAGCAACAAGATACTCCATCAGTTTGTATTTGATGATGGAATTGGTAATGTTGATTTCTAAATATTTTATGGTTCAAATTCAAAAATGCATTCCAAATATCGTGTTGGTTTTCTTTGAGGTTTTTATGTAATTCCCCCTTTTTTATTCCATCAGTTTTATTTGCTGGACAGAATAAACTAACCAAACTTGCTGTGTCCAAAATAATATGTTTTGGAATGATATTGTTTCGTAGCGGTAATGGTTGGAATAATTTACTTTCTTGTTTTTCCAATACTTCATTCATATACAACATTGCTTTCAAATATTCAAATGGTCTAACTTTCACATCATAATAAACTGACTTGGTAATATTGGATGGTAAAATGTTGGATAAATGAGTGGTTTTCCATTTATTAAATATTTCATCTGTTTCATTATTCAAAGTCATAAGTTGATGTTTCAACTTGAATAAAATAGATTTATCTTCTGTTAAATCTGTGGTTGTTTTGTTGATAAATCTCAAAAAGTGTTGAACGAAATGTTCTTGTGCGTTATTGGATAAAGAAGTATGAATTTGTGTTGCTAAATAAGGTAATAAAAAAGTAGTGTTTTTCAAATTTGTTTTCTCGTGATTTACTACTGGCTGATATTCTTCCAAATAAAATCTTTCCAACTTATCAAGTAGTTCTGTATTTTTACTTTTCACTCCTTGATTACTTCGTGTTCCTAATGATTTGATACAATACAAAATAAAAGTGTTATCAATTTCGGGTAAGGCAGTTTTATTTGAATAGCAATTCAGCACATACAAGCGAATAAACTGATAAGAATGTATCATTAAATCATTCATTTCAAAAACCAGATTGTTTATTAACGGTTGAACCAACTCCCGATTGAGTAAAACAGATTTGAGTGGTATTTTGAGCGTTTTGTAAGCAGTTTTATCATTATTCCTAAACTCTTTGAATTCGTCTTTCAACTTCTTCTTTTTGACCATCCTATATACTATACAAAGATTATATTTTTATATAGTTATTACAAATAATTATATAAACTCCTAAATGTTTTCATTTTCGTTTTTTTCTTCAAGTTTCTTTAATTTTTCCTTTTTATTCAAGTATGCTCGTCGTGCATATTCCTTCTTTTTTTCAGTTGATAAATTAGCAGAATAATTAGTTTTTTCTTTATATTCCTTAACCCGTTGCTTATGTTCGTCTTTATTATTTTCATAATATACTTTTCTACTTGCTGGTGCTGTGTATTTTTTGAGATGCTCTTTGGTTTGAATTAATTCATTTTGTAATTTTTTATTTTCTTCCTCTGTAATTTTTAATTTGTGTATTAGTTCATCAATATTCATAGTTAGTATAGTATGATAAATATTTTTTATGTAATTTATCATATAATTTATTTTCGTATTTTTGTGCGAACTTAAATCTTCAATGGTGTATAATGAATTCATATGTAAAATATGGAATAAATAATGCCGAATATGCGAATAGTAAATTATTTCTTAACGATATACTTGGTAACGACATAAGACTAATAAGTGGTTGAATAAATATCAACATGGAGGCCAGTGTAGAAAATACGTGATTGTAAAACTTATCATTCACATTGCGCCAAATAAAAAATTCTATCAGTTGCATAAAAATAAACGAAGCGAAAAACAGATAAACCCATACATCATGAAAATATGCGATTTTATATTGTGTATATGTATTGTTGTATGCTATAAGTAATAATACAAAACTACTAAATAAAAAGGTATTCAGTGATATATGTTCATTCCAGCACATTATTAGAATAATGGGATACCTTATTTTCAAACGTGAATTGTTCTACAATATTTCAGACAATGCATGAATCTGTTCTTCGGTTAGGCTTGGTGGAAAATCAATTTGAAAAATAATATTTAGACTTCCAATATTGTCGCCCCGCACAATACCTAGCTTCGGGATATTTTTTTTGAATCCAGGGTTTACAATGGTAAATTTTGCATTGTTATTGAATAGTAATTCCTTACCATTCACGTGTAAGAGTTTGAATGAAAATCCGCACAGTGATTCTTTCAGCGTAATTATCTTTGTATAAATTAAATCGAGTCCATCGCGCCGAAAAAGTGTATTATTGATTACATTGACTACAACCCGGACATCGCCTTTTATTTGCTGGTCGCTGACGTGTCCTTTATCGCATATAGTAATCGTTTCGTTGTTATCTATGCCCGGAAATACATCAACATATAGTGTTTCGGTTTCAGTTATTTGCAGGTCACCGACCGTAACACACCTGTCGATTTCAATTGGTATTTTACAACCATAATATGCTTGTTCTAAAGAAACAACCAGTCTTTTTGAAATAGGCTCTGGTTTTCGGGGGACTCCCATTCCTTTTAGTATATCTCCCATTCCTCCCATTCCCCCAATTCCCCCCATTCCCCCAATTCCCCCAATTCCCCCCATTCCCCCAATTCCCCCCATTCCTCCCATTCCTCCCATTCCTCCCATTCCTCCCACTCCTCCATGAAACACGCGAATATTCGGTGAAATTCCACCCATTCCGCCAAACAAAGCACTAAACAAATCGTTTATATCACCTTCTGATTGATTCGCAGTAGGCATTCTAGAAAACGGCACGCCCAACCCTGCAAAATGAGCGAATGGATTATCTCCGAACTTCAATTCCATATCATATTGCTTGCGTTTGGTCGCATCACCAATTGTCTCATAAGCATCATTTATTTTGCGAATTTGCTCCTCTGCTTCCATGCTGCTATTACGATCTGGATGGTATTTGAAACTTAGCTTGCGATATGCTTTTTTTATTTCGGTATCAGAGGCAGTTGAAGGAATTTCAAGTGTTTCATAATGACTCATTGTAATATATCTAAGACATGTATTATTTTTATTACAGTCACGAATAATAGTTATTAATAATAGAAATCAACATAGAATAAAACCTTCTATCTCTCTTATAACATGAATAATTTTTTTACAAAAAAGGGCGTCGGCCCACCGGCTTCAGACCATCAAACATTTGTTGCTAAATACAGACCATATTATATAGACGATTTTCAAACAAATCCGCAATTCAAATCCGTTTTGCATTCATTATTGGAAATTGATGATGTAAATATACTTGTCGCGGGGGCAACTAATTCGGGTAAAACGTCACTATTGTATGCGATCATACGTGACTATTACAAATTGAATAAATACCAGAATTTTCCCGAAAACAATATTATGTTCATTAATAGTCTAAAAGAACAGGGAATTAACTATTACCGCAATGAACTGCGCACGTTTAGTCAGTCAAAATGTTCCATTCATGGAAAGAAGAAGTTGGTTATAGTGGACGATTTAGATTTAATCAACGACCAAAGCCAACAGGTATTTCGAAATTATATCGACAAATACAAGAACAACATCAACTTTGTATCAGTTTGCTCAAATGTTCATAAAGTAATAGAAAGTATCCAATCGCGAGTGCACATTTTGCGATTGGACCCGCCTACCCGGGGTCTGGTGGAGGAGTTGGCGAAGAATATCATAGAGATTGAGCAACTGCATATTACAGCACCTGCATGCAAATATATACTCGATTTTTCAAATTATTCCATTCGCGAAGTAATGACCCATCTTGAAAAAATAAGCATCTTGTCGACAGACATGTCCGACGTATTTGATGTTGGCCGATGCAAGACCATCATATCGAATATTTCCCACACGTATTTTGAAGATTATATATTATTATTGCGCGGAGATAACTTGAAAGATGCAGTGCGTATTTTATATACGGTGTATGATTATGGGTATTCCGTTATAGACATACTCGATTTGTTTTATATATTTGTGAAGACAACGTCTATTTTAAGCGAAGAAGAGAAATATAGATTATTGCCACATTTATGTAGATATATCACGTTCTTTCATAGCCTACACGAAGATACTATTGAAATTGTCCTATTTACAAATAGCATACAGCGTGTGTTCTCATGCAATAACACTACAAATGCGTTATATTCGTTGGTTTAAAGTGTATGTAATTATTTTAGAGCCATATAATATCGGCAATCTTGTATATTATGTTGAAACAAATATTTCGCGAGAACCCACCCATTTCATTGCTATTTGACCTATTGGAAAGGGTTTCGCTGAAAACAGACAAATACTATTTAGTCGATAATAATACATATAAGAAGATTTTGTTTCATAAATACGACGAAGATTTTTTAGAGGCTTTGACCCCGTATTACCAAGAGTCCAAGAAGCTTTATGTGACTCGCAAGTTTACATATAACTCCTTCATGAACATTATACGACAAATATGTAAAAGCAACATTGTGATGTTTAACTCCTCTATTAAATACAATGAGTCAAAATACAATATAGATTATTTTGTCTATTTCAAGTCTATCGATATGTAGTTTTTATGAGAATATAATACAATTGTATATTATATACTTGAACCATGCCCGTTAGTGAAAATGGAATACTTTATACAATTATTGCGGTCGGAATTGTATTCGCAGTGAATATCTTTGGAACGCGTATAAAGGAATCGATTTCAACGGAATCTGGTGAAAATGAGCTAATTCGCAAATATTTGCTGAACGACAGCCCATTATATGGTTACAACCGTCCCAAATTATGGATACACACCACTTATGAATATAATGCACGTAAATGGAAAAGTTTCGGTTCTCGGAGCTCAACTGATTTGAATCAGCCATATATTCATTTGACCGTGAAATCCATAGTCAAACATTGTGGTAACGATTTCAACGTGTGTCTTATTGACGATGACTCGTTCAATCAGTTAATCCCAAATTGGACAATTCGTGTATCAGAGTTGCCCGAGCCAATGAGACAATCGTATCGCGATTTAGCCATGTCTGAATTGTTATACATATATGGCGGTATGATAGTTCCAAATACATTTGTGTGTTTGCGTAATCTCGCTCCATTATTTCATAAAAACATTGAATATAATATGCCGTTTGTATGTGAAATGCCGAATCGCTACGAAACATTGGTTCAGGGACAAAAATGGAATTTGTTTACGTCGAATATTCGTTTCATGGGTGCACCCAAGCGGTCACCTGTGATACGCGAAATGGTGGAATATTTGAAATTGAGAACGGACAATGGCCATGCTAGCGCAGAAGCAGATTTTTTTGGATATACATCAAAATGGGTAAATCACGAAGCGATGAGAGAGCGATTTCACCTGGTAGATGGTATTCATATTGGTATCAAAACCGCTGAAAACAAGGCCGTGCTAATAGAAGATTTATTGGGCAATGAACCGCTTCGATTTTGCCCAAAGCGAACGTTTGGCGTATTTATACCTGGCGACGAAATTCTACGCCGAAATTGGTATCAATGGTTTTCCGTATTATCTGCAGAAGAGCTGTTAAAAACAGACTTGGCTATTACGCAATATATATTGGCGTCCCTCGCAGACAAAGAAGATGATGCTGTATCGACGACCGACCATTACGATGAACGCACTGTGATTTCGATTTAAGCATCATACGATTAGAATAAATAATAATATATTTTTTATTTTATTATTATTTAGTCATCGCAACTACAAATTCGGATACCAGTTGTATAAATAATAACAACTATATTTATACAAATATATGAGTGAGGTTTTTATTATTATTTCGACATGCGTGACTGAGAATATGTATATAGAATACTCGAAAGCAATTCAACATAATCTTATGTTTATCTCAGATAATCGTCCAAAAATTAACAAACCAAATATTTATAACTATACTAACAACGCCCTGTTAATACAGAGCGGGTTTACTGGATTGCACTCTAAACACAAAATTACAGCATGGGATAAGGCATTTTACCATATTAAACAACTCCAAGACCAGGGTATGACCTATACAAACTATTGGATCATAGAAGATGACTGTTACATTAATCATAATGAGTTTCAGAAATTTGTAGATACGTATCAATCAAATGTAGTCGACCTATTATGTTTTGGCTGGAAACACCCCTTTATAACTCACAAAAGTTGGGTGCATTGGAACAAACGTTTTCTGAGTGGTCAACCTGGAGGGGAAACATATTTCCAAGAAGCTGATACTTGTTCTACAATAAATCAAATGATTCGCATATCTAACAATTGTGTAAATGAAATCTTTAAATTTAAAGAGAAGTACAATCGATTTATATTTCATGAATTATTTTTAATGTCTATTGCAAATGCGATGATGTTAACATCTCAGGTAATAAATATCGAAACAGTTCACTTAGCAGCGTTGAAATCATCATCCTTACTATATAATAAATATCCAAATCAACCTCCTAATCATATTATATCTGAATTAGAACGATTACGCTATGTAGCACTGCATCCATTCAAACGATGGTATAATCACATTGGTATTTCAATGTAGATGTATTGTTTGTATATTACTCAATATTATTCTTAGTGCTCTCGTTTTCAATCACGAAACGATAACCATCTCTAAATCATAATAGTGATTTGTAGCATGATTCGAATTGAGCAAAACCGAGAACGATGAGTTATGATGACCATATATCTGGTGTGCAGTTTTACCAATCATGAAATCTACGAATGCAGCTTCTTCGAAATTTAGATCGTCGTTTTCCCCTTCGGGTTTGCATATAATATTACCAAATGAGCTAAGGGGCGTTGATAACAACGTTGGAGGAATTCTGCTTGCGCGATTCGCTGCTATATATGTGGGTAATTCGGGGCGATAAAACTTTACGTGGCGAATTATATCACATAATTTTAAAGGTTTGACTATTTTAAAATGTGCATTGAAATCGTCTTCGTATCGATAATGAATGAGATTATATTTTGACGGCAACAATTTATTAGCAAGCATCCGGTATCGGTTATCCAGTTTTTCGCATGGTTTTATCATTGAAAATAGGTTATATTGCTCCGTTACATTACATGGAATAGACCAAAATTGTCGCAATACAATATAATCTTTTTTTACGTATTCTAATTGCGGTAAAATGGCGCGATCAACATTCAACCATTCGATCGCGCGAACAGGGTTATTATAATGATGCGTATTTCCAGGGTTGCAGTTCAGCGTAGAATATCGTTTATATAATGGGAATTGATCAAATATCTCACCGTCGAATAAATCTTCAAATGGTATATCATACCATTTGCATAAATCGTGCGGCATTCGCAATGATGCGTAGCGAAAAGAGAATGGGATATTATAAGCTAAACAATAGTTTACGGCTGCTTGTATATCATACATTTGGTTACATAGTCCACTATATGTATCAAATATTAACGTAAACATATGCGCTTATTTGTAGAAGGTCTGTTATATTCTGAGAAGAATGAATTTGCACTAAATCTGACTATTATCCTCCCAAACAGCAATTTTTTGCGTTATTCCAAGTTCAGGAACGGTTGTAAATCGCTTATGCAAAAGGGTAGGTAGTAACACTTCCCATTCTTCATATTCGTAGCAATTATTCTGTATATCTTCGTATAATTCAACCATGGTATCATAGTAAAAATCGAATAAGGGTCTACCTATTTTGTAAAAGCATGTAAAATAATAGGCACGATCTACAACTGCCTCGTTTCGTTTGAATATAGTGGTGTCGTTATCATATTGCGCATATTGAAACCGGTCGTCGAGTATATATCTACCCGTTATTTTGAAAATATTTTTAATTTTCATGTCCTTGTAATGTATTCTCATGTATTCCAACATTTTATATGTGTGCGAAATTTCGCCAAACACTTTGTGAATACTGTTGTTGGTTAGCGAATTTACGACAGCGTCGTTGTGTATATTAATAAAACAGTCGACCGCGTTTTTTAATTCTTGGTATTCGATGTTCGTAAAATGTGAATTATCATATAAAAAAATAAAACTATTTGGTATATGTTTGCGAATACTGCGTATAGTATCAAATGTATGGTTATATCGCTCATCTTTTGAATAGATAGAGCGTTTTTTAATATAACTAAATGGGTTCGAAGTCACGTATATTTTTGATGTAATCATCACTACATTTACACCACCGGTAAAAAGATTCACCATCATTGATGGATGTGTCGTCGTTTCTCCAAAATATGTTTCCCAAAACGGTGGAAAATATATGCATGGCTTTACTGTATACAAGTAACTCTGTTTCTTTTGAACAATCCAATCGAGAGTTAATTTCGATACGTCATCGAATGAATATGCATTTTGATACAATGATAACCGACGCTGCACTGTATTAGAATAAAACTTATTTTGATAGATAATGGGCAATTTTGTGATCATGGCCAAGGTCAGTGTGAACGAAAAAGTTTCAGGCCATTGGGATAGTTCTAAGAGAACGTTTGGTTTGTGTCGTTCAAGCAGTTGATTGAAGTCGGAGATGTTATGATAGGAATGTTGATTTTCAAGTTGCTGGATGTGCGCCTTGCCGAAGACAACCAATTCGACATCGCGACGTTTCTCTACCAATTTAAAAATATGTAAAAGTGCGTAATATCCCTTCACATCGGATATGTCGCCGATGATTCCGATAACCGTTTTGTTATTGTTTGCTATAATCTTGGTATCACTATTTCTATAGTCGGGTAGTTCGGATACGACAATGTTGTGATAATCTTCCAGATATCGCCCAAATGAATGCAAATTACCAACATGTTGCGTAATAATTTGGTCGAACCGATGTATATTGAGCTTGTAATTCACATTGTCGTCACATATTTCATGCACATGCAATTGTGGTTTATTAAACAAAAGCGTAAAGTCGTGAAGAAGAGTAGTCATTTTCTTGTTTAATGTAAATAAATTCTCAATAAATTCCGGACTATGACCAACCGTGGAATTCACGAATATTTTACTTATTTTATGCTGATATGTATCTAGAAACCGAATTGCACCGTGCATGTCCATGGGCTGTTGAAACATAAAGATGTCGTTAATATACCAATAAAATTTTTTATCAAAACATCGAACGACCAAGAAATGAGTTGTATATCGAAATTGAGAAATAATTGCGTTTATAAAAAACGAACATCCACCACCATAACATGGAAAGTCAACTATCAATAAAAGTCTGTCGTATTCGGCCATTTTATTCGCAATATTTGTTACCATTTCCAAATGTTTAAAAATGGGGGTGTTTCGATGGGTAACATAATGCATATTTTCGTCTTGGAGCATCACATCCGATGATTTGGAAGACACAAATTGCTTTGTTTCGGAAGAAGCACGAAAGATGTTATATATGTTACGGTAATCATATTGAAGAAACTTCTGATATTGCTCGCGTAATGGTTCGATTGTAGTGATCAAACCCTCAGTTTTTCCATACTCAATCCAATGTTTAATTGCCTTACTTTGCGTATTTATACCGGTGTGCATCAAATGATTGTTGTAAACAATGTAAAATTCCCAATCAAATCCGACCAATACAGTTCGTCGACCTTCCTTGTATCCATTACGAATATAATGTTCTTGAGCGGAAAGTTTGGTAATATTTCCTTGGTTGATGAGATCTTGGTTGATGGCTATATATTGTGTCCAATCAAATGTCTTCGATTTTAAGTCTCTGCCCTGTTTTCTTCCAATTTCGCGCCAATGTTTTGCAGCTAAATCCTCCGTATCGATCCCACCGTCGATTAAATCCACATTTGCAATCAGATAGTCTCGCCAGTCAAACGTCTCTGGTTTCGCCAATCGATCTGATATAGCCGTCCTATGCGATGTAGTGGGGCTTACATAAGTTTTATCTTTTAACATATTTACTGTAAAGGATGAGTATTATATTTAATAATATATTTTATAATCGTAATAGAAACGACCGCATTAACTAACCATGAAACTTATTTGTATATCGAACCCTATTCAATTATTATCTAGTAAATGTTTGGACGAAGTGCATTTATTTACACAATTTTTTATACCATCCAACAAAGAGAGACACGCGGAACTGAAACAGTGTTTGAAGTTGAATTCGATGAACAGTAATGTTCATACCATACATTTGTTGGTTGAACGTAAATATTCGGTAAATGAACTGGGAACACCGTCACATAAGGTGATACAAACCGTTATTGGGAAGCGACTTACATTTCAGGATGTGTTTGTTTATATCCGAGCACGGCAAATACGCGGATATCTAGTGCTATTAAATTCGGACATTTGTTTTGCAGATTCTGCGCTGCCGAATATGAGACGAAGTGAATTGCATGTAAAGAAACAATCGATTGCGCTTCTTCGGTATGAATACAACCCTGAGTATCCAGAATCATCACTCATGTTTGGCCCAAGATTTGATAGTCAAGACACCTGGATCTTTCACTCAAACCATGTCGTATCGCCGAGCGCTGAACACATATTCAATTTTGAATTTGGGCGACCTGGATGTGATAACAAAATCATTTATTTATTATCTATACTCGGATATGAAGTAATAAACGACCCGCGATGTATACAAACCTATCATATACATACCAGTAAACAACGTTCTTATTCAATGAAAGATTCATTGAAGTTACCGTGTGGGGTAATTGTCCCATATGGTGTAGACCCCTTTCAAATAAATTCGAATCTTGGTATTCATATGCGAGACGTGCATCGTTCCACCAAAGGGTTTCGCGAGTTAATGTTTACAGATAATCAAGTATTGTTCGATTATATCCAAGAAAGGTTCAAACGCAATGCTCATTTTATATTACCCAGAATATCGGGTATTGAAAATAATGTGGCTGTATTCGCACGTGTGATACGCGATAAATTGCATAGCGATCTAGAACCATTGCGAAAGTATATTCAGAAAACGTTGAATGCGATGAAAAACAACGCAGGGATACTTCTTGAATCAGATGCAGAAGCGTCGCATTATTCGGATGCATATCTATCTGCGATTGAACACTGCGAAATGATGGCTGGATGGGACGTCCAAGGCAATTATATTGGTCATATCGCACAATCGCACGCTTATTTGCGAAATGTGTATCCCACAAAGAAAATGTTCTGGGCATTGTCCCTTGATATTTTTCATTATATATATAATAATCCATGGACTCATGCATTGAGAGGTAAACGTATTTTGATCATTTCACCGTTTGAAGAATCCATCCTAGAAAAGTTGCCTGTTCGAAGCAAATTATATCACGGCATTGATTTATTTCCCGATTGTGAATTTATCACAATGAAGCCCCCACAGACCCAGGCAGGTGAACCTTCGCGCGGATTCACAGTCGAATTCCAAGAATTCAAGGAGAATGTCGACCGGCTGATTGACTCATTCGATATCGCACTCGTATCGTGTGGTGGGTATGCAAATCCAATATGTTCCTTTATTTACGAAAAAGGTAAATCGGCAATTTATGTAGGCGGAGTATTGCAGATGTATTTTGGTATTCTGGGGGAACGATGGGTGCAAGAACGAAACGACGCCGTTCGACTGTTTCATAACAAATATTGGTCTCGCCCAAAAGATAACGAGCGGCCACGAGATTGTAAAAAAATAGAGGGTGGTTGCTATTGGTAATGTTTTCATGATATTATTTTGAGAATATATACTGAATATGTATAGAATGAATACCTATTTAGATGAAAAGGGTGAACAACAGGATGGTTATAGGGATAAACTAAAATTACTTCTTACGGGAAAATCTACAAAGATTCGTGTAACCAAAAAAAAACGACTTGCCGAAGATAACCCCGCCAAAGAGGAAAAAGCGGATGAACCCGATAAAGAGGAAAAGGAGGAAAAGCCCGATAAAGAGGAAAAAGAGGAAAAGTCCGATAAAGAGGATGAAACGTCCACGATAAAAGTAAAGGGGCGTTTGAACGAGAGCTTGGCTGAAATCTTCGACGAACTGTCTGCGTTTATGGTGAAGCGCGGTGAACCATTCAAATCAAGAGCCTATCAGAAAGCGCAAGAAGGCATTCTCATGTATCCCGCCGATATCACGCATGAAAATTACAAAGAACTGGTTGCTTTACCTGGAATCGGAAATACAATTATACAGAAAATCGGTGAATATATACAAACCGGGACGCTGAGGTTACTAGAAAAGGAACGGGCAGACCCACAAAATATATTTGCCGACGTTTATGGGATTGGTCCCAAGAAGGCTTCCGAGTTGGTAGGCAAAGGTCTCAAAACGATTGACGAATTGAAAACACAACAAGCCGAATTGTTAAACGCGGTTCAGAAGGTTGGGTTAAAATATTACGACGATATTTTGCAGCGAATACCACGGTCGGAAATAGACGAGTTTCACAGTGTTTTTAGTAAGACGTTTGAAAATGTGAAAGATGCCGATTCTAAATACGAGATTGTAGGCAGTTATAGACGAAACGCAATGACGTCGGGTGATATTGATGTGATTATTACCTCAACCGACCAAGATGTATTTAAACGATTTGTAGATTCTTTATTGAAACAAGATATCATCTTGGAGATATTATCGCGCGGAGCAACCAAAAGTTTGGTTGTCGCAAAATTGCCCGGTAAACCACATGCTCGGCGCGTTGATTTTTTATACACATCTCCTGAAGAATATCCATTTGCAGTGTTGTATTTCACAGGGAGCAAGATTTTTAATACAGTTATGCGCGGTCGCGCACTTTCACTCGGATATTCATTAAATGAACATGGGTTGCACCAAATGGACGGTAAAAAAAAAGGTGCAAAAGTTGACCAGTCGTTTTCTACAGAAGAGGATATTTTCAAATTTTTGCAAATGAAATACAAGGAGCCATTTGATCGCAAGACCGGTCAATCGGTTGTTCCCATGGAAGGCTCACCCAAAATGCCGACAGTGTTAATACCCGAAAATAAGGAGAATGTAACAATTACGGTTCAAGAAAAATCGGCCAATAAAACTCGCAAAAATAGAATCACAAATGAAGAAAGGGCGCATAATAAGGAAATTGCGCGCATCGAAAAAGAGAGGGTTGCCGAGATTGCACGTGAAAGACGAGACCTGGATAAGCAGAGTGCGCGTGAAAATAAGACGGTGCTGAAAGAGAAAATGGTTGAAGAAAAGGAGGATGCTAAAAAAAGGGAAAAAATGCAAAGGGAAGATGCTAAGAAGAAAGAGAAGAAAGAAAAGGAAGACGCCAAGAAGGAAGAAAAGAAAGAAAGGGAAGAGGCCAAGAAGAAGGAGAGAATGGAAAAGGAACAGCTAAAACAACAAAAACGGGATGCAGCGTCTACAAAAAAAAGGCGAGAAAAGGAATCCTCGGCAACTACAATAAAAAAAAGGGATGTAAAAATTGTGAAGGAAAAGAAAATAAACAAATCCAATGATACTATAAAAATGAGAAAGACGCCGAAAAATAAGACAAACAAAATGCCTTCCGATGAACCAAAGCATCAGTCGCCACCTGAATCTATGCACAATATGCCGCCTGTGGATTTAAAAACCAGTAATCCGGTTATGCATGCAATTCAGAATTATAAAAACGGAGGCATCAGCGTATTGGAACAGTTGAACGAAGAAACGTTAAATGGTATGTTGATGAAAACAAACGAGGTATATCGGAATCTGGGACCAAATGAATTACCATTGATTACAGACAATCAATATGATATTCTGGAGGATTTTATCAAAGATAAATATCCCAAGAATACAGTCGTTGGTAAAATTGGAGCCCCGGTTGAGAAAAACAAGGTGAACTTGCCGTATGAAATGGCTTCGATGGATAAAATCAAACCCGATACAAAGGCACTTGCTTCCTGGAAATCAAAATATTCAGGTCGTTATGTGGTTTCATGTAAATTGGACGGAGTAAGTGGAATGTATACAACCGAAAATAAGACCTTTAAATTGTATACCCGGGGTGATGGAAAAGTGGGTCAGGACATTAGCCATTTTATCCCTCATTTGAATCTTCCCAAAGACGCAGACATAGTTGTGCGCGGTGAATTTATCATCTCTAAGTCCGTATTTTCCAAAAAATATGCGGATAAATTCGCTAACGGACGCAATCTCGTCGCCGGAACTATCAATCGCCATTCTATCAACGATACGGTGAAAGATATGGATTTCGTCGCATACGAAGTTATTAAACCAAGTCTCATTCCAAGCGAACAGATGGCGTTCTTAGAAAAGGCCGGATTTAAAACAGTACGCAATGAGACACGCGACAATCTTACGAATGATATTCTATCAGAGTTGCTCGTTGATTGGCGTGCGAATTATGATTATGAAATAGATGGAGTCATTGTTACAGACGACAAGATATATCCGCGCACTTCCGGCAATCCAGACCATTCGTTCGCATTCAAAATGGTTTTGTCTGATCAGATGGCGGAGACCAAGGTATTAGATGTGGAATGGAAAGCGAGCAAAGATGGATATCTAAAACCCCGCGTTCGCATTGAGCCGGTTCATCTAAGCGGTGTAAAGATAGAATATGCTACTGGATTCAATGCGGCGTTCATTGAATCGAATCGTATTGGTGTGGGTGCATTAATCCAAATTATACGCAGTGGTGATGTAATTCCTTATATCAAAAAAATTATTACTCCCGCGGACAAGGGACTATTACCGACTATTCCTTACATATGGAACGACACACATGTGGACATTATGTTAGAAAATAAGGATGACGATAAAACGGTTCGTGAAAAAAATATTACCGGATTCTTCAAGGGAATCGGGGTCGATGGTTTAGGAGAGGGCAATGTGATTCGTATTATCGAATCAGGGTTTGATACTATACCCAAGATTTTACGCATGTCCGAAGAGGATTATCTAACGATTGAAGGGTTCCAAACAAAAATGGCGAAGAAATTGCATACCGGTATTCGCGAAAAAATCGATGCAGCATCATTGATTACCCTGATGTCTTCGTCAAATACGTTAGGTCGCGGCTTTAGTGGAAAAAAAATCGAGTTAGTTATGGAAGAATATCCCAATATTCTCACATCACCCGAAGATAACGAGACAAAAATTCAAAAATTAAGCGAAGTAAAAGGGATGGCCTCCAAGACAGCTCAGTCGTTCGTAGAAAACATACCCACTTTTATTGATTTCTTAGACAAATGCGGTCTTGCATCTAAGATTCAAACGCAGACAACACCCGATGTAAAGAGGACGGCCGATGCAGAACATCCGCTTTATAAAAAGTCGATTGTAATGAGCGGAACGCGAGATAAGGAACTAGAATCCGAACTCAAGCGAATTGGTGCGAATATGGGGTCGAGTGTAAGTAGCAATACATTTGCTCTAATCACACCAGACGTGGACAGTGTTACGGGCAAGGTTGCATCTGCAAAGAAGCATAATGTGAAAATATATACACCAGAAGCATTCCGAAAAGAATATCTGGTGTAAATGTATAGCATCATGGAACGCGGTTTAATAATGGTTGTGCATTCTGCCGTTATAGGCACACTTTTATACCTCTTTATGTTCTACGCATTGCGCCAAAGTCAGCCTATCGCTGAAAATCGTAGCATTCTGATTTCAGCCTGTATTTTGATATACATGATTTTATTTGGTCATGGTCTGCCCAAGATGTAGACCCTTATTTACTGAAAATATTATATGTTATAAATATAATATGTATCCGTTGATTGATACCCTTCGCCTGAGTATTGGCTGGAAGGTGTTGATTTTATGCATTCTTACGATGTTGCTTTTTTGGTATAATACCGCGTCGGTAACGCGATTCGTATTGTCGATGTTATTATATTTGACCGCAGTTCTCGCATTCAATATATCGTATTCTCGTGGGGCGTTCTTTTTGTTGATGAGCTCGACTGCGGCAATTGTCGAATCCATGTTTATTCAATATATGGATGCCACGTGGGATTATCGTGCGCCAGACATATTTAGAATCCCCTATTGGTTGATTCCGCTATGGTCAATCGCAATGGTGGTCATTACTCAATTATCTACATGGGTTCCATAAGTGCAAAACGCCAAATTGAAAATTAAAATATTTTTAGGCTGTTTTGTAATATCATCTTAAGATATATGTCTAACTACTGGGATAGCAATTTTTTAAAACATGTAGACGTCGGAAATGTAAAAACAGTGTTTGAAGTTGGTGCGAGGTATGGTTGTGAAACCATACAATTAAAAAAAACTTTTACAAACAGTATAATTCATTCTTTTGAATGTAATCCGAATACAATAGGTAAAATAAATTTTTCTGCAATAGATGGTATCATTTTCAATGATTTTGGATTAGGTAAAAAAGAAGAATATTTACCATTTTATTCATATATTAGAGGAAATGACGGTGCTTCATCATTCTTAAAAAGAATCGATTTTGATAGAACCCAGGCTCAAACCGGTATTATTAAAATTAAAACTTTAGAAGATTATGTTAAGAATAACAACATCCAAAACATAGACCTTTTATGTATGGATGTTCAAGGATATGAATTGAACGTATTAAAAGGGGCTGGAAATTTTATCAAAAATATTAATTACGTTATCATGGAAGAACCAAAACTAATTATTAATACTCACTATTTACCGAGTGGAATCCATTCTAAATATATAAATGCTCCTACTTCACAAGAAATAAAGGCGTTTATGACAGAACATGGTTTTGTAGAAATTGAAAGAATTGAGGAAAATAAAATTGAGGATAATGTAATGTATAAAAATACAAAAATATAATCATTCAAATTTCTTAAATTTTGTTTGTATTTCATTAAGACAAACAAAATAATATTTTTATTATGACTTACAATATCATTTTAGGAAATACTTTCAAAAACACATATCTGCAAACAACGTAAAGATTCGCGGATGTAACATCATAATTTAGCCGACTCTCATGCCGTTTCACAAACCCGGAATCATAGCATCTATATTTGATAGAAACGCAGGAGACTTGAACTATTTTTTGAATGGTAAGCCATTGGGCGAGTTTGACCGAAACGCAACGTTAAGACAAGTTCCAATTAGTTATTTGGTGCTAGCCATCGGAAATATATGTGACGAGAATAACCATGCTACTCCGCGCGAAATGTTGCATGCCGGTATCGATGGGCGCAATGCAACCGTTTTATCATATCATTTGCAGTCGGCTATTTTTTCAGACGGATCCATTGATTTGAACACGGAAAGTGAAAAGGTCACGGTTGTGCGAAAGTAGACTGAATATTGAAATAATGATACATGTCGTTTATGTGCATTTAGATACTTCTAACAATAGTGCAGTATGACTGAAGCAACATCCTATATATGTGGGTGTGTAAAAGACTGCGAACCCTTTTTAGACGCAGTGTTTTGTAATATTGAGAAGATCACATTGTTATTGGCGGATTATCGAATTATCATTTCCTATGACGAATCGTCTGATGATTCACTGCATAAATTGCACAGACTGCGTGCATCGTCTTTTCCGGAAGGAAAAATGACTATTCTTGTAGGAAATGATCGTCCAACTTCTGTACGTACCCAAAATATAGCTAATGCTCGAAATCGTATATTGGATTCCATTCGCGAGGACAATGTGTGTAAATTCGATTATTTCATTATGATGGATATGGACGATGTGTGTTCCGGAAAGATGAATATGAAAGCACTGACTCGTTTTTTGAGGTCGGGAAAGGAATCACGATGGGACGCAATTACATTCAATCGACCGGTCTATTACGACATATGGGCTCTATCCATACACCCATACACATTCAGTTGTTGGCATTATGAAAATCATAAGCAAATCTACGAGAATATGAGACAATATGTAAATAGACAATTGGCGGAGGTTGCGACACGTGGTGGTAAAAACGCATTGCTTCCCTGTATATCCGCATTCAATGGATTTGGATTATATCGAACCGCAAAATTCATTTATTCGAATTACGAGTGGAATGTGCATAAAACGTTAGATATTTATCCAAAAGTTGAGATTGATATCATGTCTAGACATGTGTGTAGAGAACCGATTTCACGTCACGATGATTGTGAACATAGATATTTTCATATACGTGCTTCAAAAATGAATGGAGCACGAATATGTATTTCGCCGATGTGTTTATTTACGTAGTCGGATGCAATTAGCGTCTAGACATTGATTTATTATTTTTACCAGTTCGTCGGGAACCTCCTCGTTTCTCTCCTCCGTTCATGGCAGGAGCCTGCGTAGAAGTTCCTCCCATAGAATTTCCCTGCATAGCAGGAACGGGCATAGCAGTTTCACACATACCACCTCCCCGCATTGTCTCGCGCTTGACGACACCAAATTCCCCCTTCTTGGCGAAAAACCCGGCTTTCTCCAATCGCTTTTGTTTCTTAGCGGTCTTGTGCTTCTTTGCAGAGACAATACGTCCCCATTTGTTCTTTATTAAATTCTTCTTGGTCAATCCACCTGACGTATGTTGAGCCGTTCCGTGCCATACTTGTGCTCTAGAACCAACGGTTTGCATTCTATATATTTACAATAGAAAATTATCCTATTGTAAATATGAAAGACATCATATTTCTTCTTGCGCTCGGCGCTACGCATCCCGTTTTGCTTTACGCATCCCGTTTTGCTTTACGCGTCCCCTTTTTCACGTATCCAAATTTCCCTTTTTTTGAAAAATATCCATATTTCTCTAAACGTTTCTCTTTCTTCGCAGTCTTATGCTTCTTGGCGGAAACAATGCGCCCCCAGCGATTCATCACTAAATCTTCCACCGTCAATTCCCCCGACGTTTTATACGCAGTTCCATTCACAACTTGCTCTCGTGACCCGAACAGCTCTTTATATGTTTTTCCTTTAATCGTGTATGTTCCGGTTTTTGAATCTCTAACGGGGCGTTTCATAATATAACATTTAAGCAGAAAATAATGCACATTTACGTGAAGTTGAGAACGAAGAATTTTCGACCAATTAGTTTTCCGTGCGAGTCATACACAGGACATGTTTTAGTGCAATTATTTGGCGCGATGCGAGAACCATGTATACCTTGAAGTGTTTGTGCATATTGACTATATTTCATAGCAGATGTTAGCGGGTTTTTAGTGGCTTCAATCGTTTTAATAGACAACGACCATTGCTCACGAGTCATGTAAGAACGATCATAATGAAACATTCTGGGCGACATTTTTAAAATATTATACATTAGCTTGACTAAAAATAATACTACTAAATAGTATAAAATGTCTATCGGGATCAACGGATTTGGTCGAATCGGTAAATGTGTTTTTTTACAGCTGGTCGAGAGTCCCGTATTGCATGTAGCGGCAATCAATGCTCCTGATTTCAATATACACAAATTAGACGTATATTTGAAACATGATTCGGTGCATCATATCCGTAAAGATTATCATGTTGAAATCATCGACGAAAACACTTTTTCGATCAATGGGCGCAAGACGCATCTGCTTCGCAATCGTGACGCTTCCAAGTTGAACTGGCGTGATTACGGGGTTAATCACATTATTGAGGCGTCGGGGGTATATTTAACGGAAGCAAAAGCACGCCAGCACAATGTCGACTATGTAATCATGTCTGCACCTGCTAAAGATGATACTCCATTGTTTGTCCCAGGTGCAAATCTACAATTATACAACGGCGAAAAGATAGTGAGTTGCGCTTCCTGCACAACAAACTGTATCACACCTGTGTTGCGACATTTATCAGAACATTATGGTATATCAAATGCGAATTTTACGACAATTCATGCTTCTACTGCGAGCCAAAAAGTAGTAGATACGGCTCATTCCAAAAGTCGAACCGAACGTTCTATTTTCAACAATATCATTCCTCACACCACGGGCGCTACGTCATCCATATTCAAGGTTTTACCCGAATTAACGGGAAAAATACACGGGACGTCAGTTCGTGTCCCGACCAACAACGTGTCTCTCGTGGATTTGAATGTTGAATTATCTACATCAATTGATTTAGACTCCTTGCTTCGAGCCATGGAATCCGATAAAGCACTGTTAGTCTGTTCCGATAATTTAGTGAGTTCTGATTTCATGACGACAGAATGCCCTTCCATTATAGATAAAAATGCGTCCATGCATTTGGGTGGGAATCGGTTCAAGTTGATGATTTGGTATGATAACGAATGGTCATATGCGAGTCAAATGATAAAACTAGTACGTCGCATGTTGACCCACGAACAATCCGACAAATATTTCATTGAAAGTCATACATTCAAGGGAAAGAATGTAGTGTTGCGCCTTGACCTGAATGTTCCCATGAAAAATGGTGTGATTACGGATGATTTCCGCATCGTATCCGCATTGCCCACGATAAATCGTATTTTGAAAGACGAGCCTCAGCGTTTGGTGATATTATCGCATTTAGGTCGCCCAAAAGGGTATGACGCAAAATATAGTTTAGAGTCGATACATCCGTGTCTAGAATCCCATGTAGGGAAACCTATTCGTTTTTTGCGCGACGGTATTTCCGCAAATTCAATGGCTCAGCTAGATGCAGGAGAATATCAGATATATCTCATGGAAAATATGCGATTTCACGAAGAGGAAACTGAATATGCTAGCATGGACGCGTCGACGAACGACGTAATTCAAATGGTCTTACGTCTTGGCGATGTCTATGTAAATGATGCATTTGGGTGTGTTCATCGAGATCATCTCAGTATTAAAGGGATTCATTGTAAGGAGCGAGCATATGGCTATCTCATTGATAAGGAATTGTGCGCACTCAATACCATAACCAAAAACACAGATGGGGGGAAAATCCTCGCCATTGTGGGTGGAGGTAAAATGGACGATAAGTTGGAATTACTAAAAAATCTATGTAAAAAGGTGGACACCATCTATATCGCCGGTGGAAACATCAATAGTCTGCTGAAGAATGATATGAAAGATTACTTGATTGAAATTGGTTCTCACAAAGCCAAGATCGTTCTCATGACGGATGGGTTATGCGCATCCAAATTAGATGATGTGCCGAAGCACATATCGACGGAAATGGCGGAAAAACACGAAAACTTTTTCGATATTGGGTTCGAATCGTTTAGTCGTTTGCACGAATTAATTTGCGAACACGAGATTATCTTCTGGAATGGTACGCTGGGTGTGGTAGAAGACGCAAAATACAAAAAGGGTTCTGACTTGTTGGTAAAGACGCTCATGCAGGAGATGCGTTTGTCGCCCGCGAAGTGCGTCATCGTAGGTGGGGGGGACACCGGTGGGTTTGTAAATAAATACGACCATGGGTTTACACATATTTCGACGGGAGGCGGTGCAGCAATTGAATACATCACATTTGATACACTGACCGGTTTAGATATTTTCTCGTAAATATAATATGGGTCGCAGTCTGTGTAAAGGAAAAAGAACGTCAACACCAAACAAGTGTAAGAAGGTTCGCGGATGCAAAGTAGCCACGGGTAAGAAGCGCACATTTTGTAGAAAAAAGCATAACCGCACCCAAAAAGTGCGTAAATAATTCGTAGTAAGCATTCAATTGTGTATTTCTATCGTAATACATAATTATTAAGCATTCGATTGCAATAGTTGGTGTTCAATTTCGAGTAGACGATTGAATTTGGCTACGCGTTCTCCTCTGCAAGGGCTTCCGATTTTTACGTATTTTGCACCGATTCCTACAGCCAGGTCGATGATATAAGCATGATTTGTTTCACCCGAACGATGAGATACAATGACCTCATTTCCGGCATCCATCATCATTTTTGCACCCTGGACAGCCTCGGTTATAGTTCCGATCTGGTTTACTTTCAACAAGAGTGTGTTTGCCCATTTTTCATCTAGTCCCTTCTTGATTAATGTAGGATTTGTGGTAAAAAGGTCGTCGCCCACAATCATAATTTTGCTTGAAAACCGCGCCGAAAATTCTTTCCATGCGGTGTAATCGCTTTCGTGGAATCCGTCCTCAATGCTTTTGAGAGCAGGATGTTTTGCAATCAACTCGCCATAGTAATCGATTAATTCGCTACTGGTTACAAATCGCCCCTTTTCAATTTCATATAATTGTGTATCGATATGGTAGAATTCGCTAGCGGCGCAGTCCAACGCAATAAACACGTCTTGTCCTACGCGGTAATTTGCGGTTTCGATTGCTTCTTCAATTACGTTCAATGCCTCTTCTGCGCTATAAATCGGAGGACAGAACCCCCCCTCGTCACCAATACTCTTGGCTTGCTCTCCATACTTCGCAATCAATATCTTTTTCAATGTATGATAAACTTCGCAATAAATACGCGTTTTCTGGGAAACCGATAATTCTTCGCGCGCAAAAATCATGAATTCTTGGATTTTCAAATCTTCAGTCACACCGTGTTTACCACCGTTAATAATATTTACAAAAGGTGTGGGCAAATTGCGACAGATATCCTTTTTACGAAGTCCATAGTGGTCAGCGATATATTCATACATCTCTTGACCCATTACATTTGCCGCTGTATTCGCCATACAAAAACTTATCGCCGTGCTTGTATTTCCACCGTATTTAGTTTTCATGGGGGTTCCATCCAAGAGTAAAAACTGTTCGTCGCACTTGGAAAGATCCTTGATCGTTTTATTAGACAACACTAGATGATTGTTTAGTTCAGCAACCTTGTTGATAGCACCAAATACAGATTTTCCGTGATACATATTTTTATCTCCGTCGCGCATCTCACACACTTCCGTTGAACCACATGACGCACCGCTAGGTGTAGAACCCTTTCCCAATATACGCTTGGTTCTGCGGTCATTACATAGCACCTCTAAACTTGGGTAACCTCGACTGTCTATAATTTGATAGGCAGATAGTTCATATGCGTTTTCATAGCGGTATTTAAAATGAACCGGGTCGATTTGGATGGGGACAGCGGTGCCTATTTCAAAGTGTTCGATATCGACCGAATTCTTGATTCCAAGATGCACAAACAGCGCTCGCAGGCTATTTCCATGAGCAACAATCAGCACGTTTTTACCTTCTCCAACAAGAGGCAATACATACTCATCATATGCCTTTCCGACACGCTTGGTTACTTGCTCCAAATTCTCGCCATTGGGCGGGGATTCGAGATAAGAGCGTCGCCAGGTAGTTACTTGCATGCTACCGAATTCAGCAATCAATTCGGTCTTGTTTTTACCAGTTAAGTCTCCATAGTCGCGCTCTCTGAAATCGGGTATTTGCATAATGGGAACCAAAATATCTTGGATATGTGCAATTATATTAGCCGTTTGTGTAGTTCGTAAGAGGTTACTTGTGAAAATATAATCAAATTTATGCCCTCTTAATATTTCACCGGCGTCCAGAGCCTCTTGTCTACCACCTTCGCTTAATTCAATATCGTTTAGTCCTGTAAATTTGTTCAACTTATTCCACATAGATTCACCGTGTCTCAAAACGATTAGAACCATTCTATAGTGTTCGATTAGAAGATATTTGTATTTCCTTTGCCGAATAACCGATATGCGTCGTATCCAACTCTACCAATACAATCCTCGACCACGATTGTGTAACCGATGCTTATCAAAAATTGTTTGTCTAGTTGTAAATGCTCATTGTCGATAATATTACATATATACAAACTATTCCGCGCAACTGGTTCAAGAACACCAAGTGTCTCTATCATGTCTCCTAAACAGGATGTATTTATAATTATAACGTCAAAACTCTTGGGCGAAAACATTGGAATCGACGGGGCAATGTGTAGCGCAATGCATGGAGTAACGTGTATAAAGTTTGTTATTCTGTGTAAATCGGTATCTAAACACATATAATTGTGAATGCCGACATATCTTCCAAATAACTCGTCTTCACATCCAATTTCGAGTATGCAGTTTGTATTATGAAGACCAATACGTTGTTCCAATATGGGTATAGCGGAATGTTTTCGTGAAATGGGTAGAGGATCAAATTGTGAACCATTTGAGGTGTGGAAGTGTTTCATAATTTGCGTCGTGGATATACCCACATTATAATCCAGTTCAATAAATCGATTTAGTCGACGGGGAATTTCAAAAAAGGTAGATTGAGTTTGTTTGTCGTTTTCAGTGAGAGCATGCACTACAAAGTCGATTTGGTGTTCGTTCATGAATTCTTCAGTAATGGTCAATACGTCTGTGATAAAACTGGAGGATGAATACACACAGGCTTCGATAATTCGCGCCCGACCGTATTCGCACACGAACGGCCTTCTCTTGTAACTGGTTGCGACACTATCGGAAATAACCCCGACTATGAGGTGTATAGGTTCGTCAAAATGATCGTGGATTTGTCGAAGATGATTTAAATGCCCCATATGAAACAGATCAAATATTCCGTCGCAATAAATACGTTTCATCGAATACGACTGTTATACATTAATAATGCTATTAGATTTAATATACCGTTTCTCATTCAAATCGCTGATTTTATAAAATTATAATTTTATTTACACCTTTTCTCATTTCAAACGCCCATTTTTAAATGATATAGAGTTATTATTATATTATTTATTAAATGCGATGGGTATATATTTTAAAATGCAGTGATGATTATTATTATATTGGTGAAACAAAGCGTTTATATAGACGATTTTGGGAACATGAAAAAGGTATTGGTGGAATAAACACCTCTACTTATATTCCAGAAGGAATTGTAGCAATTTATAGAGTATCTATATTAGGTAAATTTTTTGAGTACAATAATATTGTGATGAATAAAAATTGTAATATCTATTTTAATCGGAGCAATACATTATTGGAAGAGTTTAATTATCAATATGAAGATGATGAATATGATAATTTATTTGTTGAAAACAACATAGCCGAATGTTTAATGTTAAATACCAAAGACAATTGGAAAAAAATAAGAGGAGGCAAATATACTCGCCTTGACATTGAATATACTTTGCCTATAAATGAGTATATAAAAAACTTGCCTGTATGTAATTGCGGATTACCTTGTGATATAAAAAAGAATGACGAACATAATTATTTATATTTTAGATGTGCTAAAAAAAATATGTGGTCTGATATGAAAAAAGACTTTGATATAGAAGATGAACCTTGTAAATACTTTATGAAATATACAAAAGACATTGAATATAAAATATACTATGAACAAAAGAAAAAAATGATAAGCGATTTAGTTAATAAATCATACTGGTTAAAACAATTATCAGGAGGTATGTATGAATATTGTGTTGGCGGTTGTGGTAAAAAATATGATGAAAATAATACTATCCGTTATTCACGAAAAGCAATAAATTTATGTTTTGATTGTTTCATAAATAAACACGATGAATTATCAAAAAAATATAACATTAAGAACATTTTAAAGGGCAAATGTTTAATTTCTTTATAAAATGGGCGTTTTAAATGAGAAAAGGTGTAAATAGTTTAGAAATAACCATATTTAGGTATTTTAGGTGTATTAAACTGTATATTAAAAATTGATTTAAAAAATAATCCATTAAGTTATATATATAACTAAAAATGGGTAAATACAATTGCGAAAAGTGCGGAAAGGAGTTTACCCAAAAATCTCACTACACAACCCATATGAATAAAAAAAACCCATGTGTGGTTGAAAGTAAAATAAAGGAAATGATAGACAATGCCGTTAAAGAAAAATTAATTGAAATTAAAAAAACTTTACCGAGCGACATAATTAACAATATTGAAATTGTTTATGATAATAAACTCGTTAGGGATGTCCCTACTAAAAAAATACATGTCCCCAAACCGATTTTAAAATGGGTTGGGGGAAAAACCCAAATAATGGATAAACTTATTGCGGATTTTCCAGTTGAAATAAACAATTATCGGGAAGCATTCTTGGGCGGAGGTAGTGTTTTATTAACGTTATTATCTTATGTAAAAAGTGGGATTATAAAGATTCACGGTAATATATATGCGTATGATTTGAATGAACCGTTAATTCATATCTACAAAAACATTCAAACGCGCCATAACGAATTATATGATACACTGCAAACTATTATTACGGATTTTAACGAATGTGGAAATGGAGAAATAAATAGAGCGCCCACAAATATAGCAGACGCAAAAATCGCAAAAGAAAATTACTATTATTGGATAAGAAGTGAATATAACAAATTATGCTTAGCCGATAAAAAAGATATGTTAGGTTCTGCTATGTTTATATTCTTAAATAAAACATGTTTTAGAGGCGTATTTAGGGTTGGTCCAAAGGGATTTAATGTTCCATACGGACACTATAACAACCCAGAAATTATAAATAAAGAACATTTAGAAGAAATACACAATTTAATACAAAATGTAGTATTTGAATGCAGTGATTTTAATGCATCACTAACAATTGTAGAACCGAATGATTTTGTATATCTTGACCCTCCATATGCTCCCGAAACAGATACCTCATTTGTGGGATATACTGAAAATGGGTTCAACATAGAAAACCATATTAATTTATTTAAACTAATACACATATTAAGTGATACAAACAAAAAAATGATGTTGAGTAATGCTGATGTGAGTTTAGTGCGTGAAAACTTTGCAAATGAAAAATACAACATCGTATCGTTACTATGTAAACGGTCGATTAATTCTAAAAATCCAGACGCAAAGGCAAAAGAAGTTATCATAAAGAATTATTGACTAAATTTTTGAAATTACCGGCAATACTAAATCACTGAACTTTACATATTCAATATTCCAAGACCTCGCCACATCTAATACCTGTTGCGTTTTTTTTGTAACGTTTTCCCCAAAATATATGGTCTTACCATTTGTAAGTTCATCTTCCTGACTTGCTACGCAAACAATCTTTAATGGTTTCCCGTATAATTCTGGTATATTTTGATATTTGATAAATGTTCCAAACACTTTTTCGCCAGCCGTTCCATCAACCCACCAATTTGAAGTTTTTACTTCATATATATCGTTGTCTGTTTCCCAATCTGGTTCAAACCCACCTTTACGTTCTGGTTTTCTCGGGTTTTCTCCACGCAATAGTAGCACGTCACGCACTAGACGCTCGCCTAATAGAGTTGTCCATTGTCCGTTATTTTGTTGTCCTATCATTTCATTACCCCATTTTTTCTCTTCATTTTGTAAGATTTCTTTCTGGGATTTCTTTGTTACACCCTCCTTTTTTACAACACCTTCGGGTTTGGTTAAAGCCCACTCTACGCGCTCCTTTAAAGTTGCGCTCGCACCAGTTCCCTTATTGATAATTACCAATTGCGTGTTTTCCTCTGTTGCGTTCAATTCACTCATCTTTGTATAATAATGAAATACTTATGTGTTTAAGTATTTCATTTCATTTTTTTATAATCAATTTTATATTTTCCCCAAATTCTGGATTGTTTTCAGCGCAGAATCGGGGGTCACTGAAATCGTATCAATATTCTCCTCAATCAAAAACTTGCAAAATTCGATGCTGTCGGAGGGCTGTTGCCCACAAAATCCGACCTTTACGCCATGCTCTTTATATGTTTTAATGGCCATGCGAATCATACGTCGGTAGCTAACATTTTGATCATTCGATAAATAGGCGATTTTTTCACTGTCTCGGTCGACACCAATAGTCAATTGTAGCAAATCATTGCCGCCAATTGAAACGCCATCAATCATGGGACTGAATAAATCTGCTTCGATAACGTTGGATGGGATTTCACACATTAAGAATATGCGAAGCTCATTTTCACCGCGAATCAAGCCATGAGACGCCATGGTATCAATGACTAATTTACATTCGGCAGGTGTTCTGCAAAATGGAATCATAACAACCACATTCGTCATTTTCATCACATCGCGTGCATATTTAATTGCTTCACATTCCAAGGCAAATGCATGCTTGTAATCTTCCGAATAATAACGAGACGCTCCGCGCCATCCAATCATTGGATTCTCTTCGTTCGGTTCGTATAATTCACCGCCAATTAGATTGCGATATTCGTTTGATTTGAAATCGGACAGGCGCACGATTACGTCGTTGGGGTAAAAAGAGGATGCGATTTTGGCGATTCCCTTTGCTAGACGTTTGATAAAATACCATTTTCCGTTATCATAATTACCAATCACATTATATACCTGTTGGCGAATATCTTCGCGAATATACGGATAATTATATAAGGCCATGGGGTGTATTTTAATATAATTGCTCACAATAAATTCCAAGCGAGCCAATCCGACACCGCTATTTGGTATCAATGAGTTCTCAAAGCTACACTCGGGGTTTCCTACATTCAACATCATTTTCACGGGAAGTTTCATATCGCTGGACACGGCTAATTTATCTACGTGAAATGGAAGGAGACCGTCGTATACGAAACCGGTTTCACCTTCAGCGCAAGAGATGGTGACTGCCTCGACGCCCTTTAATACACTAGTTGCATTACCCACACCAACAACTGCATTTAGATTCAATTCACGTGCGACAATCGCCGCATGACATGTTCGCCCCCCTTTGTTTGTGATGATTCCAGACGAGATTTTCATTATCGGTTCCCAATCGGGTGTGGTCATATCCGTAACGAGAATATCGCCTTTTTCAAATTCGGCGCTATCGTGTATATCCTTGAGAATTCGAATGCGTCCCTTACTAATCTTATCACCCACCGCAACACCGGAGGTCAGTATTTTACTCTTATGCTCCAATACATAATTGTGGATTTCCAAGGAATCTCCATCGTTACTATGAATTGTTTCAGGGCGAGTCTGAATAATATAAATATTATGGTCGTTACCGTCAATTGCCCATTCCACATCTACACCTAATTTCTTCTTCAGAAGTTTACAATATGTGGATTCAAGTTGTAATATGTATCTTCCTAGAGCAATCATCTGATTATTCGTCATGCTGTAATTCAGACGTTCATATTCAGTGGTTTCCACTTCCTTTACCCCTCCACATTCAGAATCGTAAATAATCTTGGTATTTTTATCACCTTTCTTCTTGATAATTATGGGGTCTCCTTCGATGTCGCGAAGAACTCGTTTGTCCAATATAAATTCGTCGGGTTTTACACCACCAGATACTACAAGTTCGCCTAGACCAAACGCCGAATTAATGACGATGGCTTTATCGTAACCCGTCTCAGGGTCAAGTGAAAATGCGAC
>Ga0209246_10000032_pt1 | contig 57299 bp, 99 predicted proteins | sample LauGreSpBDMM15SN_2_FD_187560 | JGI IMG/M metagenome (GOLD analysis project Ga0209246, IMG submission 187560) | Freshwater lake microbial communities from Lake Michigan, USA - Sp13.BD.MM15.SN (SPAdes) (version 2) | ecosystem: Environmental > Aquatic > Freshwater > Lake | place: Lake Michigan...
TAATCAAGCAGCAGAGGCACCAAAATGAAATCTTTAGCAATTGCACTAGTTTTCCTACTTAGTGCTTGTTCTACAACTGTGCCAGTTACAGCAAAATTTCCACAAGCTCCAGGTAAATTAGTACAAGAACCTTGTCCTAATTTACAAAAATTGCAAGATGAAGCCAAATTGTCAGATGTGGCAAAAACTGTAACAGTTAATTATACCGAATACTATTAGGTGAACGCTTTATGATAGGCCCTACTATAGCAACAACAAGTTTATTTATTCGCCCACTAGATTACACCGGTGGTTAATAAACTCAAAAAAAGTTCTTGGTACAAGTATACCAAGAACTTTTTTAAATATTAAAATTTTAACAAAACTGTTTGTTAATTCTCATTATTCAGGATAGTTAACTAAGTTAAAAATCCTTCTTTTATAAAAAACTTTTTTGGAAAACAAAAATGGAAACAGATTGCCCCGTAGAAGCTCAATATAAAGAGGTTAACTTAGCTAACCATCTTTTGGCTATAAAATTAGCTAATTTAGGTCCAGCAGATCCACGTCAACCTAATACCCTATACTGGGGTGATAAAATGGCTTTATGGATGGTGGAAGAGGGTCAGGCACGCACACAATTATGTATGAATTGTGGATACTATGACTCAAGCCCAGAAATGCTACAGTGTATTGCTACCGGCGAAGGCGGAACACTAAAACCTAGCGAACTACCAGTTGAACCAAAGTGGGCAGATATTTCTGGAATGCCTTCTGCAATTTGTACTCGTTGGAATATTACTTGCTCAGCACTTCGCACTTGCGATGACTGGGAAGCATATGAACATGAATCAGAATATGAAACTGAAACTGAAACTGAAACTGAAACTCCAGCACAAGCCGTAGACTCAATGCCAGTAACTTACCAAACAGATAAAAGTTCAGTAGAAAAAGCAGTCGACCTAAAAAGAGGTGACAGTGTAAGCTGGAATAGTAGTGGTGGCACTGCTCGTGGTAAGATTACTAAAATTATTACTAATGGTAGTGAACAAGTACCTGACAGTAGTTTTACTATTACTGGTACTCCAGAAGATCCAGGTGCTCTTATTAGACTTTATCGGGAGTTAGATGGTGAATATAAACCAACTGATACTATTGTAGGACATAAAGTAAAAACTTTAACAAAAATTCCTTCACTAACATAAACAGAGGTACGTATGATCAATCATTATGATAGTATTATAAAAGAGCTAGAACGATTGGAAAGTATAGTAGAAATACTACTAGATAATACAGAAACTTCTAATAAAGAAGTTAAAATGTATAAACCCACAGACGGCATGGCAGCAGCAGCTGTTCGTGCTTTAAAGTGGCGTGAAGAAGGTTATCAAGGCGGTACCATGGTAGGTCTTGCTAGAGCCAATCAATTAAAGAATAAAGAAAATCTTTCCGAAAGCACAGTATTAAGAATGTACAGCTTTTTTAGTCGCCATGCAGTAGATAAGCAGGCAACTGGATTTTCAAGTGGAGAAGAAGGCTTTCCAAGTAAAGGCCGCGTAGCTTGGGATCTATGGGGCGGGGATCCTGGGGAATCATGGTCACAACAAAAACGTGATCAAATAATGCGGGACAGAGAAGGTAAATCATTAGACTTAGCAAAGCTAATTGTAAAAGGTTCTGTATCTGTAACAACCAGAATGGCTGCAGCTCAAACCCTAGAAGATTACGCAAATGAAAATATTAGCGAAGAAATAGAAGCATTTGGTCAATTTATGTATCATGCCGAGCTATTACGAAATGACCATTTAGATGTATATTTAATTGATCTACATATGGTAGACCAACCTTATCGTGATATGCTAGTTAATGTATTTAGCACTTTTCATAATATGGAGTCATAATGTGGATAATGAATTTTTTACCTAGTTGGATTTTTCACTTATTATTTATAGCAGGTGTCTTAGCTTTAGTAGCTAGTTTTGTGTTAAAAGCTGTACCACTTTTAACACAGTATAGAATACCAGTTCAAATAGCAGCAGTAGCAGCTATTTTAATAGCCACCTGGTTTGAAGGAGCTATTAGTAATCAAAATGCTTGGGTAGCCAGAGTTAAAGAAATGGAAGCTAAAGTAGCTAAAGCAGAAGAGCAATCTCAGCAAGTTAATACTGTGATCAAAGAAAAAATAGTTAAACAAATAGAAGTTGTTAAAACTAGAGGTGACGATGTAATTCGTTATGTTGATAGAGAGATTATAAAATATGATACAAAGTTTGCAGCGGGTGGACAGTGTGAAATACCTGCAGAATTTATCAAAGCACATAATCAGGCAGCGGAGAAAGTAAAATGAAATATTTACTATTATCTTTACTACTTTTAACAGGTTGTTCAACTACTGTACCAGTTACAGCAAAGTTTCCACAAGCTCCAGGATTACAGTCTCAAACACCGTGCCCTAACCTTAAAAAGTTAGAAGAAGGTGTTCAATTATCTGATATAGCTAAAACTATTACTGTTAACTACACAGAGTACTATACTTGTGCTGTTAAACTCGATGCTTGGATTGAATGGTATGCCAAGCAAAAAATTATTTTTGAGGGAGTTGGTAAATGAATTTAACGCTAACACAATTAAAACAGTTGTTACCTAAAAATCCTTATGTTGAGCAATGGCATAATGCACTGGAACAACTACTACCAGAGTATGAGATTAATACTCCTCAACGTATTGCAGCATTTATTGCTCAGTGTGCACATGAGTCAGGCGGCTTTACTGCACTTAAAGAAAATCTTAACTATAAAGCAGCCACTCTTAGAAAAATATTTCCAAAGTATTTTCCTGATGAGGATACAGCTCAGCACTATGCCAATCTTCCAAACAAGCAGCAAGCTATAGCTAATAAGGTATACGCTAATCGTATGGGAAATGGTGACGAAAATTCAGGAGATGGATTCCGTTATTGTGGAAGAGGTTTAATACAGTTAACAGGTAAGGACAATTATACCTGGTTTGCAGCAAGTTTAAGTATTCCAGTAGAAGAAGCCTCGGAATATCTTCAAACATTTGAAGGAGCAGCACAGAGTGCGTGCTGGTTCTGGGAAACCAATAAGTTAAATCAGTGGGCAGATGCTGGTGATATTGTTACTTTAACTAAAAGAATTAATGGTGGTACTATAGGTCTAGAAGATCGTAAAAAACATTATGAACATGCGTTACATGTATTAGGAGTTTAATATGATTAAAAAAGTTTTAGCAGGTTTATTAATAGTAAATAGTGTGGGTGCTCAAACTCTTATTAATCAAGGTACGTACGATTCAAAATCACTAGTAGATACAAACTCTACTAGTGTTTCTACAAGTACCGTTAATACTAACTCAAATACTACTAGTAATTCGAATTCAACCAGTACTTCAGCAGTAAATTCAACTAGCTTAAATACTAATAATAACAATAATAGTAGTACTTCTGTTAATACTAATAATAATGTTAACTCAGGTACAGTTACTAATAATAACAATAATGTTAACTCAGGTACACTAACCTATAATAACAATAATGTTAACTCAGGAACTATGACTTACAATAATAATAATGTAAGTACAAATGTAAATACTAATAATAATATTAATTCAGGGACTATGACTTATAACAATAATAATGTTAATCAGTCAACAGCAACTAATAATAATGTTAATACCGGTGATATGACTAATCGTAATATTAATAGTTCAACCTCGACGAATAATAATATTCAATCTGGTTCAATGACTAATATTAATCAGAATAATAATTCTAGCACTTCAACTGCAACAAACGTTAATCAAAACACCAGCGCTAATACTAATGTTAATCAAAATATTAACAGTGGTGAAATGACTAATCGTAATATTAATGAGTCAACAGTTACTCAAAAAGTAATTCAACCACCACCAACTGCAGTTGCCCCCACGATGATGAGTGGCGGAAATGCAGACTTATGCTCAACAGGCACTTCAGGCTCAGTACAAACACAAATATTTGGTGTTTCAGGTGGCGGAACAACCCGTGATATGAACTGTGAACGCTTAAAGTTATCAAAAACTTTATATGACATGGGAATGAAAGTAGCTGCAGTTGCTACAATGTGTCAAGACCGTAGAGTATTTGATGCTATGATTGCTGCTGGAACGCCTTGTCCTTATGAAGGTAAAATAGGTGAGCAAGCTAAACTTGCTTGGGATACAAACCCTGATAAGATACCTAAACTAGAAAAAGAGGAGATGGTCGATGACACTACTAAGAAAATTGGTCTTGGTGCTCTGCTTGGGGCTCTTGTCTTTAAATTATTCTAATGCACAAACAATAGATACAACAGGTAATATTGTTGATAATAATACATGGAATAATGCAGTATATCAAAATCAACTAACTTGCTGGGCCTCGGGAGATCCTGGATATTGTGGACCAAATCCCATAGTACGTCCAGGCGGTAATATAAATTTTAGTTATGGTACTGCTGATTTATATCAGATTAAGGCTATATCAAGTGTATTACCAAACTCAGCAACTGGACTACAAGTTAATGGATTTACTTTTGGATTTACTGCTAAAAATGGTAATGGGTGGGATAATGGTCAACAAGACTATTTATCAGCATATGTAACCCTATATAATAAAACAGGTGCTGTAGCTGCTGAGTACGATTATACCGCTTATACCAATCAGAGGTATAACTGGAGAACTTTTAGTTTCTCCGAAACTTTTGCTACTCCTTACGCAGCGCCTGAACTATCAAATGTTAGATATGGTTTAATAGGTAGAGACAGTAATGGCTGGGCTGGACCTTATGGACCTGAAGTATATGGAGTTAACTTTTCGTTAAAATACTCAGTAGATCCTTGTGCAACAAATACTTTTTACAGTCCAAGTTGTGCAGGTTACTTTGATGCACTAGCTAAACTAGCCCCTAAATCTAGTAATAACACTGATACTACATTAGCATATACTCCTGCTCCTGATAGTCCAGAACTGCCACCTCCACCACCCGGAGCACCTCCACCACCTGGTCAAAATGGACCACCTCCACCTTCTGGAGCACCTCCTCCATCTGGTAGCCCTCCGCCACAGCAAGCTTCACAACAAGCAGCTTCTACACCTGTAAATAGTAGTGCACCGCAAGAAAAGTCTGCGGGAGGCACACCAAATCTAGGCTTTGCTCTTTCCCTAGTAGCTAAAAACTCAGATCGTGAAAAGGCTATATCGCAGCAAGCAGTAGCTACTTCAATAGCAGAAGCACAAGCAGCAGGTGACCGTGCGCAACAAGTTGGTACTTCAACAGCTAGTGCAGCAGTATCTGCAAGTACCACAAGTGCAGAAACTGCATTTACTGGCTCAGGATTGCAGGTTACAAGTTCGAGTACCAGATCTAGTACATTATTAGTTAACGAAACTCAGCAAGCAAGTTTAAACTTATTGCAAAATACGCAAAGTTTTAATAGCGCATCTAATACTCAACAAAATGCGGGTTCTCAATTATTAGCTCCCGTTACTGTTGAACAGATACAAAGTACACAAAATCAAAGTATATTTAGTGTACAACAGTATAGTCAGCAAGAGGCAGAACAAGTAAGCCAACAAATTAGTTTTTTAACTGATTTAAATAATCCTCTTAAGCAACTTATAGAATCTCAACAGATTCAGCAGGCTCAACAGGATCAACCTCAACAATCTCAACGTCGTGATATTGCACCAAATGAATTAGCAACTGGTGTTAATTTAGCACAAATAGCAGTAGTTCCTCAAGGCTACGCTAGTTACACGAATTTTATCTTGCGTGATGCAAGTTTTTATGAACCACGGGAAGTTTACAAAAATCAGATAGTTATAGATAATGTTAGAGTTTTACGCGGTTTAGGGTCAGATCGTAAGCATCAAGACTTAATAAACTTGCAATATAAATAGGAGTTAGTATGGCGGAAGACCTAAACAAAAAAGTTGACCAACTAGAAGCTGCAACTAAAAAATATGCATCTAAAGATACTGTTATTAGTATTGGTGGATATGAATTTACACCAGCTAAATTAATGGTAGCCGCAACTATTGTTTCATCTATACTTGGTGGCCTTTATGGTACATTTGAAGTATACAAAGACTACATTGGCATGAAGAAAAAGATTGCAGAGTATTCTGCTCCTGATTTATCCGATTTTGACAAGCGTTTAGCGGTAATAGAGGAAAATAGTGCAAAGACTAGTGACTATACCAGAGATATTAAAACCGATTTAAAGAATGACTTACGTCGTAATGAATCAGTTACTGAGCAAGTAGAGCGTAGCGTTAAGTCAGCTCAACGTGAAACTGAAACTGAAATGCGTGAAATGCGTAAAGCAGTTCGTGAAGATCTTGAAAAAGCACGTAATGAAGCTAATACAATCCGTAGAGAGATGGCGGATGCGCGTAGAGAAATAGAGCGTGAAGTAGTTCAACTCAAAAAAGAAGTAGATAGCAAGATACAGAAAGCTATAGACAATCCTTTAGCTAACAAATAATGTCAGCTATATTTATTACCTTTATTCTAGCATACGCTAAACCAGAATACGAATGTGTCAGATGGACATGGTCTGGTGATGTGTATAATCGAAAGGTAGTTTGCTTAGAATGGAGAAAACGCAAATGATAGATCCAATTACAGCACTGGCGGGTATTACATCCGCTATTAGCATGGTTAAAAAGGCAGCAAAAGTTGCCAATGATCTAGGATCTTTAGCACCTATGATTGCTAAACTTTTTGACGCTAAAAGTACTGCTACTAAAGCATTAGCTGAAGCTAAAAAGTCTAAAAAAGCCTCTAACATGGGTACGGCTCTTCAAATTGAAATGGCACTAGATCAAGCCGCTACTTTTGAAAGAGAATTACAGCTATTGTTTATGCAAGCTGGTAAAATAGACGTGTGGAATAAGATTAAAAATCGTCAGGCGGCAATGGACAGAGACGATGCTAAAGAGATAATTACCTCTAAAGCTGAGGAAAAAAGACGTAAAGCCAAAGAAGAAGAAATGGGTCAAATTGCTATGGCAATTGGAGCAGTATTTTTTGTTTCATTTTTAATTTTTGTAGGCATATATGAATTAGTACAATTTTGCCAAACAACCGGTAGGTGTGGAAGATGAATGAAGATCAAAAAGCTTTTGATTTAACATTAAAATTACTAATATATGGAATCGCAGCAATATATTTTCTTAACCTTTTAGAGGTTTTGCCAAACGATATAGCAGATAAAGTTGTTAATTTACTATTAGGGAAAGTTGGCTTATAAAAATGCATAATGATTTAAAACTATTTAAATGGGCACTAGTATTACTACTATTACCATTAGGACTGGCATTCTGTGGGGGAGATAGGTTCAGATACCCTTGCCAAGACCCAGATAACTGGGAAAAGGATTTTTGTAAATTACCAAAATGTGATGTAACAAGAACTTGTCCAGAACATATATTTAAGGGACAAAGAGACCCAAGACTAGGACCACCTACTACAAGAGTAGAGCCTATAGCTATATCACAATGTACAACACCCACACAAGGAGCTAACTGTGGAAAATAACTCAATAGTATATACCGAAGACCAGTTAATGGCTCGTCTTAAATTTTTTATTGGTATTTGTTTAGCACTTACACTTACTGGTATTGTATTTGTAGTTCTTTACTCCATTATTTTTATTACACAACCATTAAATGCAATAAGTCCTATTGATCAAAAGTTTTTTGAGATGATAATTCCTATTGCTACTTTCTTAACAGGTACACTAAGTGGCATTATGCTAGCTGGTGGTAGTAAGGAAGAAATGGAAATGAAAAGGGACATGATTAAGCAGGCTCAAGAAACCTCTAATACATATGCTAAAGCTAATCCTATAAAAGTTGAACCAGCTTTTGCACCAGCAGCTCAAACAAATAGTGGGTTTAATAATACTTCTGCAGTTAATGCAAATGTAGTTTACATTAATGGTAAACCTGCCCCAGTTCAAGCACCTCAACCGGAGATTTAAATGGCACCACTTAGTACTATGCTATCTGACAGCACGTCTATTAGCAGTAAACGAGTTATTACTTTCCTTGCATTTGTAATGTGCGCAGTCGCTTTTATAGCAATGATACTAGGTCATCCAATAGATACAAAACTATTTGATTCTATGATGTATATTGTAATTGCAGGATTAGGCTTTACAGCAAGCGAAAAATTCGCATCCAATAAAGAGAGTAAGCAATAATGGATGCATACGATTTACATGAAAAATTATTAACAGAGTGGAGACGGCTAGCTTTAATACCAAGCGCAGACTCTGTTAAGAAAACCTATAACGAGGTTCCTGTTTATATTAACTTAAATGATAATACGTATACAGTAACTGATGTTATTACTAGAGACGGAAAATTAATTTTGGAGATTGTATGAAGAATATTTTTTGGACATTATGTTTAGCACTTAGCGTATCTTTTTTACACTGGAATAATGCAGTAGCTGCGGCACCCGCAGCACCGGCAGTAGCACCAACAGCAGCAGCACCGGCAGCGCCTGTACAAACTAAGAAAGTTTGTGTGGAGCAAAAAGATGCTAAGACTGGCAAAATGAAAGAAGTTTGTAAAGACGTCAAACAGCATAAAAAGCTAGAAGGTACTAAAGTACCTGAAAAGAAGTAACTTAAACTTAGGCTACCAACGCCTAAGTAGGCGTTGGTTTTTATTAACTAACCAGGTGTAGGTATGGCAAGTTCATCAGGAAAAAAGGCTCGTAGAGCACAAAGTTCTCAACCAAAAAATCCAATTGAGTTTGGGTTTAGGGATGTTAAACCTTTGAATTTTATTCAAGGAGAGTATTTAGAAGCTATCAAAAGTAATGAAATTATTTTTGGTATAGGTTCAGCAGGTACAGGAAAAACATTTGTAGCAGCTTCATATGCTGCAGGAGAGCTATTCCATAGAAGAATAGAAAAGATTATTTTAACAAGACCTAATGTAGAAACTGGTAGAGGCTTAGGATTCTTACCAGGAGAATTAGAGGAAAAATATGCACCTTACTTAGATCCTTTTGACCAAGTATTTAAAAGGTCACTTGGCGCAGGATTTTACGAATACGCTCTAAAAACTAAGACAATAGATCCAAAGCCATTGGGATTTATGCGCGGAGCAAGTTTTGAAAACTCTATAATACTAGTAGATGAAGTTCAAAATATGACCAAAACTGAGTTTAAGATGCTGTTGTCTAGAATAGGTAGGAACTGTAAAGTTATACTTTCTGGTGATCCAGATCAGACAGATATTCAAGACTCAGGTCTTAAAGATGCCGTTAATAGACTAGAAGGCATACAAGGGATAGAAGTAGTTAGATTCCTAGATGAAGATATTGTTCGCAGTAGAATGTGTAAACAAATTATAATAGCTTATAGAGAGTAAAAAAAGCCCCTATACTGTAAAGTATAGGGGCTTTTTTCATTCTGCTACTGGTTCAGCAGCATTAATATCAGCAAAGTCTTTAATCATTTTACTAATTAGTGGCTGAGATACTTTAAAAGGTAACTCACTAAGTGCAGCAATAATCATATTTAACTCATCTTGAGTAAAACTCATACTGTATTTTTTTGGTTCGATTGGTTCTGTTTGTTCCATATTTATTTTATAGGGCAAGCGCCAGTTGAGCAGTCATCCGATACAATTTCATCAAAACTATTTGTATCATCTAAACTAACGGGTTGAAGAAATTTAATGTATTCGTCATAGTCTTGCTCACTTACTACTTCTTGTGGAAGATATAAATAACCAAGATCTTTAGCTGTCATACTCGGATCAGTACGATAGATAAAACTAACTCCTACATAGCAATCCCAGTTATTTAGCAGCCACTGAATAATATCTTCTACTTCATCTAAGGAGTAGGAAATGGTTACTGAAGTGTTCTGCTGAGTCCAGCTGGTCTGGATTAATTTATACTTCTCTAGCTGTTCTACTGCGGAATCTAAATTTACCTCTTTGCCTTTAACTTTATGAAAAGGAACATCATCCCATCTTACTGGGAAAGTAATTAAGACTCCTGAATCATCCGTTGGATGATTAATAACATTATATCCAGCAGCTTTTAGTTTCTCAACTACTGGGTCATACTTTGAGAATTGAACATTATTAAATATATACTTACCTAGTGGTTTATGAATACCCTCGGTAGTATCCATAATTTTACTTAATGTACCAGAAGGTTTAACACAAGTAATATTTTTAGGACTAGGTAGGTCAAGCTCATCTGCCATACCAATAGCAGCAGCAGTTGCTGTGCGTTTTAAATATTCGTAATCGTATCCACCCATATCAGGGCGTTTGGCAATACCAGTAAGGCCGACACCACACAGACGAAGAAAATAATTATTAAGATGCCAAGATTCTTGAAGGATACCATCATTTAAGTTTACGCAAGTTTGACGATAATTTGCTCGTGCAGCAAGTCTGATCGCCTCATGTAAGCCTGCAGTATCTCCTTTGAACTTACCAATATCTGTTTCGGTAAGGTTGCAGAAGGATTTATTTCCCAATAAGATTTCAACGCAGGGATTGCACCCAGAGAACCAGGGGGCTCTGCGGGTAGCTTCCACTGCATTAATGAATCCAGGCTCGCTACCCCCCGCATCTTCCATGAGATCGAATATTTTTCGAAGGTCTTCATAAAGTGGTTTTTCTTTAAATACTAAACTATTATTAGACTGTTGGCGATGACTATTGTTATGCAACCACCAGTCTTTTTTGCCTACTGCAAATTCTTCCCATTCAGGTTGGCCGTATTCAAAAAGTGCAATTTCAGCACTTCTACGACTACTAAGAATAGTACCTAGATGGTTAACAATGTCAAGAATATCCATACGAGTAAGCAGACTATCTGCTCTACCATTAAGTATATTAGCAATTGCTACATAAGCTGTACTAATTGCTGAATCTCCTGAACTAATCCACCCATAACCTTTTAGTCTATCACCGGCCGGTCGTAACTGTGAAAAATCTAATACTAGTTCTTTGGCAGGGTATTTACCTGCCATTAGCTTACCTACTGATTTAGCCCAGGCTTCGGCAGAGTCTCCAACTTGAATAGTCCAGCTTTTAGTTTCTGGATCCCAAGTTTCCGTATTATGCTCATTACCGCCCTTGGCAGTACGAGTAGAACGAATTACTCTAATATTCTTGATTGGTTTTGAAAAACCATTTAGTGTGCCTACTACTGGCTTAAATCCAACCCCACATCCTTGTAATAGTAACCATAAACAGTCTACTACATCATAAATTGTTTCTACTTCTGTAAAAGAACAATTAAATTGAGATGCTTCTCTTTTTTGTGCAACTGATGTGCCACCTAACCAAAGAGAACGACCGCTCATAGAAACTTTACGATCTAACATTAGCTGTTCTAAATCATATAGTTCAGCAAACTCAAGATCCGTTAAATCTCTATTAGCGGCCCGTTCCCATAACCACTGTTGGTGGTCTATAACCCTGGAAACTGTTTGCTCCCAGGTTTCAAATTGTTTTCCGTCGTCTGTAAGTGGTCTGTTGTATGTGCGTCTTGTAATTACTTGTGCTCGTGTTGAGACAGTCATTGCTCCCCTTCTCTAGTTATAAAACTAGCTAATATTTCTTTTTCAGACCTATTCAAGTTATTAAACATATAGTTATTATCTTCTTTGCAAAGTACTAATGCATCTTGTTCTGAAATTATTCTGCTAGATACTATTGTTTCAGTTAGGTGTTCTTGCGAAAACTCTTTCGCTTCTTCCATTGTAACCGTATCTAGCGCCCATTCTTTTTTGCCCTTAGGCACTTCAACTAAGTATCTTGTACGAAATTGATTAATACACTCTACCAAAACAAGTTCAGTTTCTTGCTTTGATATAATAATAGAACCGTTGTCTTGAACATTCCAATTAATTTTATCACCTGTTTTTAGTGATAAAGCTTCCAATACCTCAGGTGGCAGAGGTAGCATTAAGTCCCCCGTATCAGGGTCTTCTTCTATATTTACAATCCAGCGGTTCATGGTATTATTAAGTTAAATCTATACTGTAGTTAACATCTTCATCTGGAACATCACGAACAATCGTTAGTTCCATCTCGTCAAGATCAAAACCTTCTTCTTCAAATAGTTCACTAAGGTCAAATGCAGCGGCAGAACCTGCTGTGCCTTGGCCAAGGCGTACATGAGCTACTAATGTATTGATACAATTAATATGATCCTCAGTCAAGCCTTTAATAGTATAAGTATCGTTTTGTTTATATTTAAGTTCTAACATCTTTTATTTCCTTTAATTTAAGTTCCTGTGCTTCCAAATCCACCTTTACCGCGCACAGTATCATTCCATGCATCAACAAAGTCTACTAACAAAACTGGCATAATTACTAGTTGAGCAACCCTATCACCACGCTGAATTTTATATGGGTCATCTCCAGTATTTTTCAAAATTACTTTTATATTACCACGATAATCACTGTCAATAACGCCTACTGAGTGAGGGATAGTAATTCCCTTTTTTCCTTGACTGCTTCTGTTAAAAACAAAGCCTCCGTAACCCTCTGGAATTTTAACGGCTACTCCTGTATCAACAAGTTTTTGATCTCCAGGATAGATTTCCAAATCTTCTGTGCTTACTAAGTCAGCTCCTGCATCTGTTGGATGTGCACGTTTTGGTAGAAATGCGGAATCTTCTACTTTACACTCAATAATTTGATTAACTTTTGTATCCATGTTGTAGTCGTATTGTTTATTAATATTTACAAATTTACTCATTTAAGTATTCGTCCATTATTTTATTTATTTGTTTACAGTTTTCTACCCCGATAGCTTCTTCAGAGTTAGTTACTAAATCCATTAGTTTATAGTTTAACATTAAATTATCTGCACCAAATTCATTTAATGCAGAAATATATTTATATTTACTTGAGATAGGTAGGGCTGATATAATATCATAAGTACTACCATATTCTTCGATTAATTGTACGGCACGTTTTGGTCCTATACCTGGGACGCCCATAACGTTATCGCCACTATCGCCAGTAAGACATTTAATACTGATATAATCGTCAACAGAAAAATCATAATGCTCATTCCAGTTATCTACTGTAATCTCTTTACGAGTTACATAGGAAAAACGTGATACTCCATCTGTAACAAGTAAGTCCCAGTCTTTATCTGAGCTAATTAACCAAATTTGATCTAAGCTATAGCGTTTACGCTTTGCTACTATATAAGCGGCAATATCGTCTGCTTCTACTCCCTGAAAACGAACTACAGGAAACTTGCCTTCTTCTTCATACATAGATAAAATCTGTTGTACTTCTGCAAAGAATTGCTCGAACTCTTGTTGTTCTTCTTCAGTTTGGTTTGCGTATTTATCTTTACGATTCTGTTTGTAAAGTGGATAAATTGCTTTACGATATGAACTTGAGCCCATATCGCCTGCAATTATAAGTTTTTTAGTTTTATAAGATTTTTGCAGACTCTCGACTGTTCTCATATAGTCAGTAGCAAAATCTACTGCCTTTGAGTGTTTATATCGAAATGCAAGGTTTAGTGAGTCCAAAATCATTAGCGATTTAGGGTCAGTGTGGTTTATTTGTTCAAATGTTTTTGTCATACGAATATTATATCAAAATTGACTAGATGTGTCAAGTGATAAATTTTGGATCCTCGTACTTTACAAAGTCTTCTAGTAAAGAAACATATACTTCATAACCCAATACGCTTATAAATATGTATCTATAATCACAAGTTGGCATACACTCAAATGCACAAAATACCTTTGAACGATCATGTTTAAATATAAGTAGAGGAGTTTTATCAACTTGCTTACCCTGCCTTACTGCTTGAGACCACCATTCAAAAAATTGAGGGCTCTTGCCTGTAAGAATAGCACTAGTAAGGTGATCTTCTTCATAGTGTTTAACCTCTACAGAGTAAAGATTCTTTTCACCAGGAACGTATAGATCACCTTTTAATTGGTGTCTAGGGTCTAGAGCTCCTGATGCAGGTACTCTTTCCCATTTGAGACTAGTTAATTGGCGTAACTGATCTCTAATTAGAGTCTCTGCTCGAGCCCCTTTAGCTCTAGGATCAACCATTATCTATCCTTGACATATTTCGTTGCTTTACTACTTGTAATTTTTCTAGTAAAGGATGTGAGAATCCGTGTGATATTAAGAAAGTATTTAGGCTTTCCTCTTTTAACAAAACTTCAATTAACTTTTCTTTACCTTCTGCATCAAGATTTTCTACTGTCTCGTCTAATATTAGTAAATTAGTACGTGAGTTAGAAAGTGTTTGCATAAGTTTGCGAATAGCTAGTAAGGTTGCTACATTAACACGGGCACGCTCACCACTAGAAAGGGCGAGTATGTCTACGTCATGTCCATTATCTGTAATAACAACATTAAGTTTATCTGATGAAGCTATTTTAAATGATAGTTGGAATCTTCCATCAGCTAGTTCAGCTAAATACTCATTTGTAATAGTTTCTAAATCTTTTACTAAACATTCTATTTTATAAGCTACAAGACCAGTTGTTGAAAAGGCTTTTACAAGTACTTGTAAATTGGAAAGCTCGGAAGTATGTTTTACTAATTCAGTAGTATACTCAGCAAGCTCTTTACGCATATCTTCCATTTGATCGGCTATAACTGTTACTCTGGAATTATGTTCAGCAACAGTTTTATTTTTAGCCCTTACTTTGGAAATTGTACTATTAATCTCATTAATAGCTTTTTCTAGGGCCGTAATCTTACTAGAAAGTTCATTTTTATCTAGTACTTCACTGGTCAAGTCATTGTCAATTAAAGCATAGTACTTCTCCCACTCAGTAAAATTTTTCTGATAAGATTGATACTTAGAAATCTTACTTTCTAATAATTTAATACTTGCTTTGAAACTAGTAATATCTTGTTCAAGACTTACCTTATCTACATTAAACTGTTCTACTAAACTAAACATGGTGCTATTATCCATATCCTGAGAACAGGTAGGGCATTTAATAGTAGGTCCGGAACATTTCTTAGATAGTGCAATACCTTCTTTTAATTGATACTCTTTATTAGCTAGTTTTGTTTTTAGTTCTGCTAATATTGTTTCATTAACTTTTTCAGGAACTGGGTCATCAACAACTATATTGGATAAAACCTGTTTATAGGTATTATTCTGAACTATTTTTTTATTAGTAGACTCAATGTTAGATAGTTCATGTTTTAACAAAGTTGCTTCTGATACTAGTTCACTAGGAGCCGTAGGCTCTTCTTCTAGTTCTTTTAGAGAAAGGTCTTCTTTTTCATACTTTGATAACCAACTACGTACTGTTGTTAATTTAGCCTGCACAGAATCTACTTGTTTATTAGCTTCTGATGAAAGCTCTTTAAACCTCTCTGAAGCCCTAGTATATATAGATAGATTTAATAACTCTATTAAGAACTTTTTTCTAGCTGTATCAGTAGCAGTCAAAAATTCTAGACTAGAAACACTACTTTGGTATACTATCTGACTAAAGGTTTTATGGTCAAAACCAATAATGCCTTCTATTTGTTTATAAGTATTAGTACTAGTATGACTACTAATATCTTTACCATCTTTCAATAGTTTTACTGTTGCAGATGCTGTGGCTCTAGAAGTTTTAATTGTGTAATCTGAACCATCTTTAGAAAAGTCTAATTCAATACTGTAACTTTTATCAGAACTGTACCTATTAAGTATATCTGCTTTTTTTATTTTTTTGGAGTTCTGATTATATAATATTTCTTCTAATATTAGTGCAATAGAGCTTTTACCATGACCGTTTTTACCAACAATTTGGGTAAGCGGTGCAATGTCTAATTTAATAGTATTATTTAATCCATATGAGAAAGCATTACCCCATCTAATTTCTTTAAATGTAATCATTCTGTAGTAATCTTATCCAAATTATTATTTAAAACCTGCACTATATTTTCTACTGTAGAGTCAGGTAATTGCAGAATATATAATAAATATTCTTTCAATTCAGCAGCTAAAGTCATACTAGGGTCTAAAATTAGGGCAGTCTCTGTCTCTCTGCGCACTATCTTTTTATCTATTAGACTATTGTCCTCCATGGCGCCCAGCTCACTCATGTCGCCTTCAACTTCGTAAATGGTATGGTCATAGGTAGTAGCTGGCATTTCTTCGCCTGCTTTTATAGTTTTACGAATAAGCTGTGGTAACTTTAACTTTCTCCACTCATGCTCTAAACTATTAGTATCAAGTATGATAACGCCGGTATCTACATTATTACGATGAAAACTAGTAGTAGCAGGACTTCCAGGGTAGAGGATATTTCTTTGCGAATTCTCATAACTATGTAAGTCTCCAGCTAAAACAACTTTCCATCTGTCAAATAGCTCTAAGTCTAGCTCTGGCTTTACATGGGGCGGTATCTCGCCTCTAACATGTGTAAAACAAATATCTCCATGTACTAAGTGTGGAGCATTTTCAAATTCTTTTAATTTATTATATGGAATAAAATCCATATTATCAATAGAATAGTAGTCATCAATAACTGTAACAAGTTTATTAAGTCTTTGAGTACTACGTTTAAGACTAGTAAAGAAAGTGGTGTCTTTCTTTAAAGCTTCGTGATTTCCCGCATATATAATGCAAGGTATCTTAATAGACGATACTAGATCAAAATAAACTTCTAGTTCATCCATTGTTGGCATACGATCAAATACGTCGCCACCTAATACTAACAGATCACACTCCTGTTGAATATCGCCTAGTTGTTGTATGAATAAATCATAACGATCCTGGGCCCAAGGTATAGGAACATTTTTTTGACCTAGTTTAATATGAATATCAGCTGTAAATAAAACTTTCATGATTTGTAGTCAAAAAAGCCCCTAAGCTGTTGAGACTTAGGGGCTTGTATATTAAGCTGTTAAATCGCTAACTGCTTCGGAATCAGTAGCAGGATCTTCCTCAGCTACAGCTCCATTAACGATGCGCTCTAATGTAGCTTTTACTTCTTCGGCAGTTTGACGTGGGTACTTAACATCAATGCTTTCAGAAGCTGCTACAGCCTCTTTTTCTTCGGCAGTAAGTGGGCGTTTTTTACAACGCAGTACTGATAAAGTATACTCTACATTGAATGGTAGTGGCCCAGTCTTAACGCGTTTGAATACAACATCCCAACCTGTATCAGGATCAGTAGGATCGCCCAAGTCTTCTGCTGCTGAGCACACTTGCTCAAATAGCTTCTTTTTCAGATTAAGAATTTTTACTTTTCCATCTTTAAGATCAATACAGTTTGCACTGTAAGACCAAGAACATTTCTTATCTGAGAAGTACTCTGGAACATGGTCATGTTCTTTATTATTGAATTTTTCAGCATCACGATCAAATGCTAAGCACTCAACTGGAATATCTTTTCCATTAGTGCCCTTTAACCAATAAACATAACGGGGTAAAATTCCCCCAATCAAACGTACTGTATTTTCTCCGTCTTTGTATTCAAAGGCGTCAAAAGATTTTTTAACTGCTTTGCCTTTAGTTGCTGTAAATGCTAATGCCATTTTTAATTTTCCTCGTATTTAAAGAGTATTTCTTTGTTTGTTATTTTTAATAACGGATTGTTTTTAATTAGATCAATGTTTATATCAGGAAAAAACGATAATTGTAATCCCCGATATTTATACTGCTTATATAAATTATAGTCTCGTCTAGCTGCTAGTTTAATATATTGTATTTTAAATAATATATCTGTTGATTTATCTGCAAACAGGGAGAGTGGATTTAGTATAAAACAGTTACCAGCTAGTGATACTTTACTAGGTTTAACCTTAGAGTATTTAAACGGTAATTTTTTAGAATAGTGATACTCTAACATAACCATAAACTTACTTGCATCACCATCTGACTGCTCTTCAAGAGTTTTTAGGTTAAAGAATAGAGCCATAATTACTGCTGGAAGATATATTATATCATTGTTAGAATACATTTGCAAGTGTATTTTTTACAAGCCCAGTATCTCCCAGCCCTTTCTCATATAAAATGCTATACGATCTTTATTTTGTTTTCTATCACTTGCTCCACTAAACTGCATATCTAGAACTAGAGGTGATATTTTATTTTCGTGTTGTCTCATTATACGTCCAATAATTTGCTCTAAAAGACCATCATTGGCTATTGGTACAGCTAAAATCACACAACTTAATATATTTACTGATATGCCTTCTGCAAATATTTGACGGCTTCCAGCAATGCAACTTTTTTGTCCTGATTCGACTTGTTCTTTAAGTAGGACTCTTTCTTCATATGTTGTCCCCCCAGTAATGCACACACACGTTTCACCAATTAGTTCTCCTACTTGTTGTAAAAATTCTACTCTATCAGCAACTATAAGCACTTTGTGCCCTTTAGCAATCTGTAAGTTTGCTGCTGCCGCTATAAATCTTTGATAATCTGTGTCGTATAATAAGTTATTTATTTTCTTAACCCAAGTCTCGCCAGGAGATAGGGCTATTCCTGTACGAACTATTTGTACTTTTGGAGTAAGAGTATTTTCTTGCGGTGGTTGATATAGTTTACTACCAAAGAAGTCTCGAAATAGTACTTGTTTACCGTCTTTGCGCTGCATTGTACCACTAAGACCTATTTTATATCTAGCATACATGCCGTCTATAAAAGCAGTAAAAGTACTTGCGGGGCAATGATGTGCTTCGTCAACTATTACAGTACCAAACTCTTTACAGATCTGTGGCACTAGCTTAGTTAAAGTCTGTATATTACCAACTACTATTGAGTGATCTATATCAAAACTGCCAGAACCTATAACTCCTACGGGCATTTCAAATAATTTTTCTACTTCTTCTATCCACTGATCTCTAAGCATTGTATTGTGACATACAATTAACGTCTTTTGCCCAAGTTTTCGTGCAATGTGTAAGGCAGTAAATGTCTTACCCCAACCTACCATTGCGTTAATAAAGCAAGTATCATCAACTTCATTAAATACATCAAGCTGTGTTCCTCTTAGCGGAAACTTAGGGTCAGGAAATGGAAGCTCACATACTATTCTTTTATCTACAATTTCATAACCTTCAGGTATTAAATCTAGCCTACCTACCGGTATAGACATAACACTTTTAGGCAACACTTTGTAATTCTTAACTATATCGTACTGTATAAAGTGACTTTTAGCACCCGGAATATTTCTTCTAATTTTATATGTAAGCGTACTTATTAGTTTTTTTGCTATTTCAGGCGTAACATCTAAGTATATTTTATTTGATATTATTGCTTTTGGCATTATATTTTTCTCCAGGTTTTTGAGTATGCCTGATTATAAAAGCCATATAAAATCAGAGATTTACCATAGTGTAGAATTCCAGCATATCTATTAGCAGTATCAGGAGTATATAAAGCCTTAAATCTAGTACTTAGATTTTCAACTTCTATTATTGCTCCTCCAGTTTTAATTGGTATCACATCTGTAACTTTATGAAAGTGTAATTCGGCTTTAGTAGACTTTATGTATTTAAATGTTTTGCCTTCTGAATCTATAAACCAAGTATGCGGTGTAGATAGCTTTATTAAATCACCTAAAAAATAGATAGCTTTACTTATTTTAAATAGTTCTGCACCCTCTGCTTTTAATTTAAGTCTACGTAAAGCTAAACTATCTTTTTTTATGGTTAAATCATCTACTATTTTTAATTTACTTACAACTTCTTGTTCGTCTGAAATATATTGATAGAGGTAAAATACTACTCCATCAATACTTTCTGGCTTAACTAGACCTAGCTTAAATATTGGATAAGCTAGTTCCTTCAACGAAATACTGTTTATCGAATTTTCCAAAGCTATAATCCTGACCTATTTCTTGATCTACACCGATTGGATATCCTTTAATAGAACATCCTCGGTCTTTTTGTGTGTTACGCTTTAGTATTTCACAGTATTCTTCTACACACTCATCTTTAACTAAAGCAACTATTGAGTCATGTACTAACATAAAGATTTTTGCATCAATACCCTTAGCTTTAACTTCATTAGCAGTATCCATAGCACCAAAAAGATTCATGTCAGATGCTAAGGATTGTATTTCTGCGTTGATTCCGCTTCTGACTTCATGGGCCGCAATTCCTTTGTCAGAGGAAAACACATTGATAAGACGACGCTTCCTGCCAAAGAAGCTATAAGTATAACCATTAGCTTCAATAAATTCTTTGCGCGATTTAAGCCACTCTTTAAGTTTATTAAACTTATCAAAGTAGGATTTAATATCTTGCTTTGCTCGATCGATACCATAATATTCTCCTGTTGATTTAGATACTGTATCAGAAACTTTCTGCGGCCCTGATCCATATAAAATGCCGAAAGAAATTGCTTTAGCAGATTGACGCATAGATCCAAACTTACTTTTTACATCATCTACTTCGCAGGTTAAGTCAAAAACCATTTTAGCAATAGTTGAGTGAAAGTCCCCACCTGAAATAAATACTTGTTGTAGGTTTTTATCATTGCTTAAAACAGCAGCATAATACATCTCAGCTGTTGTTAAGTCCTGGCTTACAATTTTGTAGCCATTAGGTGCTTTGATACATCCTTTAATAATTGGATTATCTCTAGGGATTTGCTGAGCATTAAACTTGCCACTACTAGACAGACGCCCACTAGTGGTAAAAATAAGATTAAAGTTTGTACGAATGCGTTCATCTTTATCTAACTCCGGTAAAATCTTACTGATATATGTATTTTTAATCTTTCCTAGCTGCCGTACTTTAAGTATAGCTGCTGGCAGAGGGTGTTCTTCTGATAGCTCGGTAAGTACTTCAACGTCTGTGGATATTGCTCCAGTTCCTGTTTTCTTACCAGTTGGTGTGAGTTTAACATAGTCAAATAGTACTTTACGCAACTGTTGGACGGAGTTTGGATTAAATATAATTCCTGCGTCTGCTTCAAATTGCTTAACATGTTCAAACCCATAAACTTCTTGCTTAGCCTCAGCTATTTGTTTATCTAGAAAGCCTTCAGCCGCTAACATTCTACTGCGGTCAATAGGGATTCCTACTTCTTCCATATCCATTAAGAATAGTGTACCTGGAATTAGAATTGTTTTATATACTGTTAATATTTTTGTATTCTTTTGTAAGTTTGGCCAGAACTTATTAAATAATGTAATTGTTACAGCAGTATCGATTGCGGCATACTTTGAAATTACATCAAAGGGTATCAAATCGTAGGTAAAATCTTCAAGAAGCATACCTTTACTGGAACAATAGGACTTTTTAAAGTCATCTAGTTCTGCATCATAATCACCATATTCAGTGTATTTTAATGCTAACTGCTTTAGTCCGTGACTGTCATTTTCATCTAGAGCATAGTGCATTAACATTGTATCATGCACTCTAGCTCTGTTAAATTTAATACCAATATGATATTCAATCATTTTAATATCAAACTTCATGTTATGAAATACTATATCGTATTTCTTAACGATCTCTTCTAAAAGATCAGTACATATACTATCAAGACAATCAGTAGATATGTAAGCACCGTGTTTATCCTTATAACTGATAGACAAACCCAGTACATAACCATTTCTAGGATATAAAGCTGTAGTTTCAGTATCCATTGCTACATAGCCTTCGGCATTTTCTAAAACTTCTTTTAGAAACTCTATAGCTTCGGCTGTGTCAACAATACCAAGATATTTACCAGTAGCACTAGCATTGCTAATGGAACCTTCAATATACTTGTGGATACGATCTACTGATCTTTGGAAATCCGGTTTTCCTTCTGGCTTAAAATGAAGCATTGATGGATTAGTAATACAAACGAATTTGTCGTGCATTAGTTGTCCTGCATAATTAGTTACTGAACTAATTTTTGCATACTCTTTAGCTGCTTCAGAACCTACTAAGATTACTAGATCATACTCTTCTAAATAAACTTCTAAGTCAACATCTTTTTTCAATAGTTTAGTAATTGGTACTGAACTCATATGATAAAGGTCAAAATCAAAGTTAAAATGATTACTATAGTTATTTTTACTAGGGGCTTTGTCTATAATTGCAATTTTTTTCATATTTTTGTATATTCTATTAAAGAGTTTACATCCTCTTGTGTGATTACGCCAGGGTCTTGACCTTCTGGCAAATCAATAATTTCTGTTAAAAATCCTGCTTCCTCAATCAGAGGTTTAATTTTTCTAGCGGCTTCTCTGCCTGCGTCGTCTCCATCATAAAGAATAAATACTTTTTCAATACCCATTACCTTATAACTTAACATTTTCTCTTTTACATCATTTAGTAGTTTTGAAGTACCAAAGGTACAAACTGTATTCCTTAACCCTTTATCATAACAATTAAGCATATCAAATATGCCCTCTACTAGAATAATAGTTCTATACTTTTCTTCAAATTTTGCAGGAAATAGTGGTATAGTTACTCCACTAGGGTAGTTAACATACCTAGGATTACCGTTAGACATACTATGTCTACCTACATAGCATACTGTTTTACCTCTAACATCAGTTATTGGGAATACAATACGATCTATCATCTTTTCTACTTGATCTGTTTCAAATGCTTTAAAGTGCCTCAAAGTCTGAACGGATACATTTCTAAAAGATTTGTTAATAGGTTTAGCCCCCTCTAGCGGATCTAGGCCGTTAGAAGACTCTTTTAAAACATTTAACTTTTCTTTTAACTTTGCTATTCTTACAGAGACATTGTTTGTTAATAGTCCGTAGTATTTAAAAATATTAGTTTTAAATCCACAAGAAAAACAGTGAGCAATTCCCGTAGATCTATCTATTCTAAAACTTGGATTAGAATCATTATGATCTGGATTAAAGCAAGATGTAACATAATCTCTTCCAGATACTGAAAAAGCAACACCCTTATCTTTGAGTAGGTCTAGTACTGGATCGCTCATTATGTGTCCCAGGGTAAGTCTGCGGCAGGCTCGTCTACCTTACCTGCTCTTTTAATCTTTTTTGGTTTTTCTTCTTGTGCAACTGGCTTTTCAATAGATATTGGACTAATACGTAGGCTTTCCCAATCCATACCGCTTGTAAATTTCATCTCTTTGGCGCCGCGAATTTTTGTGGTTTCAAAACTCATTGCTGCATCTTCTTTGGTATTGGCTTCCATCAACAGCGCAATATCGGCTGCATCAAGAATACCTTTAGCAAAGCGAGTTTCTCCACTATTATCAATCTGATATGGACTAACCATAACAATATCATATTTTCGTGCCATCTCTTTTAGTTTCTTAGAAATAATAATCTGGGGTTGCCAGTCAAACTGACTAGCTCCCTCAACTACAATTTGATTTAAGTAATCAATAACTGCAACTGCGAATTTATCTCCAAAGCGAGACTTCATTTTACCTAAGTGTAAATCGATCGAACTTAGGGTCAGTGCCCTATCATCAATAATTACCATTTGATTGTGCTCTTTAAGACTGCACTCTCTAACCAAAGATTCTTCAAACTTATATTGATCCCTATCTTTGATAAAATCCATTACTAATTTGTCTGAGTCTTCGTACATTTCTGCACGAGATTTAACCACTTTTAATAGTTCTGCATCGGTTAATGTGTTATTTTTAAGATTTTGATGATTGACATTAGCTAAAATACTCATATTACGTTGCAGCGTTTCGTGCGCTTCCATTTCAATAGTGAAATAGATACAGGCATTTCCTGCCTCATACTGATTAATCATAATATTACTACAAGTAATAGATTTACCAGAACCACGTTTACCGCCGATTAATATAAGCTCTTGTCTAGCTACACCGCCTAGTACGGAATCAAAAGTATTATTAAGACCAAGATGTACTCGATTCTTGGCTAGTTCATCAGGTCGAATAAATACCATGATATCATTCATGGTATAAACACCCTCTGTTGTTAGAGTTTTTTCATCTAAGGTTAGTACTATACTCGCTAAATTATCTTTAATTTCTGTACTATCGTATACTGGTAATTTATCAATAAATTTATCTAGTAAGGCAATAGCTTGATTTTGAGTATACTGATCTATTAGAGCATCTAATGCTACATCGGCAGTAATGTCAGTCTCATCAATAAGACGAAGGGTCGCTAACGTTTTTTGCGCCAACCCCTCTCTAGCAATAGCATCTAAGTCATCGAACGACGGTATAGTACTATACTTATCATAGTATCTAGTAATTAAACTATATACTGAGGAGTAGGCAGGGTCAAGAAACGCGAGCTTTAATTTGCTCCAAACATCTAAATTCTTTTCAATTAGTAGTTTATTAATGACAACTGCGCTAATATCCATTACTCTACCTTACTTTCATTGTCAATAATTACTTGGTCTAAAATTTCCTCTAACTTATATAGAGTTTCATTACGTAATTTTTGAATACTAGCTTGATAGCCAAATTTATCGTCAAATAAAATGCCAAGCTGTTGGTGTGTTATAATTTGTTGTAAACCAAAGTATATTAAGTCGTGAGGTTTATTAGACTCAGGAGTAATATCTACTTTAATTGATTTACCATAGTTGTGTTCTGCTTGTTTAACCACCTCTTCAACAGTGAACGACTCTGTATCGTGGTATGTAATTGTTATTTTCATAGTAGAAATAAAAAAGGCCAAGAGCTACTAAATAACTCCTGGCCTTTGAATAACCTTAAGGGTTACAATTAAGCTGCTTTAGCTTCGGCCTTAGCCTTCTTAGCTGCACCATCGTAGTCCTTAACGGTAATACCACGGCGAGTAAGTAGGGTCTTAAGACCACGTTCTGTCTTGTCGACAGCTTTAGCAATTTCAGCAACTGTCATGCTAACGATATCATTACCAAGTGCTTGCACTGGATCAATTACGTTTTTAGCATGGCTATCTTTTTGTGCAGGGATACGGTCAATCTGACCCTTGCGTGTCAAGCTGAGTGCTTTACCACGAACTGAAGGAATGCTTTTACCTAGGGTAACTGCGATTTCTTCAATGAATTTTCCTGCTTGAGCCATTTTGATAAATACGGCTTCTTCTTGCTCTGTGTATGTACGAGCAGCTTCAACTTTTTCAGCTGGCTTAACATTGCCAGTCAATTCCAAAGCAAGTAACTTGCCTTGAATTTGCTTAGCAGTGAAAATACCACCTTGGAAGCGTTCAGCAATATCCTTATAGGTCATTGCACCTGCATTGCTTGTTACCAAGTTAGACAGTGCAGCGCCCTGCTCAGGTGTAAAGGCAGAAACCTTTTCCTTAGCCATAGAAGCAACTTCACGGTCTAGTTGACGCAGTTTTGCACCTACTGAACGCACTGTTACGCCCAGGGCTTCAGCTGCTTGCTCAACCCGCTCGACACTTACTGGACTCTGGTTGCCAACGATGGACAAAAGTTGAGCGACAGCTTGGTCAGACCATTTTTTAGCTTTTTCAGTCATTTATTTTTCTCTTTTTTAAATTTTCGATACAAAATCTTTTAGATTTGTTACTATTGTTACGCCATATTCTTCTGCTTTTTTGCGTTTTGTACTTCCTTTATCTTCCTCATCTATTAAGTATTTTAAAGTCTTTGTTACAGACTCTACTACTATCAAGCCTGCGGCTTCCAATATCTTGGTCGCTTCGGCTTTTGTTTTAAATGAAGTCAATTTACCCGTAATGCATACAGTGGGGCCGTCTACATTACTAGGTTTAACTTTGTCGGATTTGAAAGAGAATGGCAAGAACTCTTTCATTTCTGGGTATTCCAGATTAATCCAATTCAGTAAGTTAGAAGTAACTTTCTCTCCAAGACCTGCTTGTTTACAAGTTTCTTGGGTAATTTCTTCTATAGAACCAACTACACTGGCAATTTTTTTAGAAGCTGTCCCACCCACTAAGGGGATTGAGAAAGCGGCTAAAACGGTGGCCAGATCAGCACCTTTAGCTCGTTCGATTTCATCTAAGAGCTTATCCGCTACTTTTTCACTACCAAGGGACTCAATAGCTGAATCTCTATCTAAGTAAAAAAGTTCTGTAATATCAGCTAGACCAAGTTTCTCGATAGTCTTTGGGCCGAAACCTTTAATACCAAGAGTTTTTGTAAAATGTTCTAGCTTTTTACCTAATTGAGCCTCGCAGGATAAATTTCTACAAAACAGTTGTTCATTAACTGTTTCTAGATTATAGGAACAGCATGGACAAGTTGTAGGAATTTCAATCTTTTGCATAGTTTTTTCAATTTAAGTAGTAATTATACAGGAAATGGAACGCTTTGACAAGTCTATTTTTTGTATGCCTGGAGCACAGCTCGAATGATTGAATTTTGTTATGCTGCTACCTTGTGAGTAATACAGGGAATAATTTCTCCACCTAGTACTACACCTACACGATCGCCTATACAAATATCCAACATCTCTATGAACCCAGGATTATTAAGAGTTGCTTTGCTAACTAACTTATCACCAATATAAATAGGATCTAAGTGAGCTACTGGAGTAACTTTACCAGACTTACCAACACTCCATTCAACAGATAAGATTGTAGTTTCAATGGCCTCTTGACGCTCTTTTCTAGCGTAAGCCCCCCGAGGATGTTTAGATGTATACCCTAGACTTTCAAAGTGTTCGTTATTGTTTGCTCTAAATACTAGCCCATCGCAGGGATAAATATTATGCAAATCTTTTTCTAAAACAGTTTGAAATCCTTGAGTAGTTAACAATACCATATCTCTAACAAATGTAGTAGATTGATACGGATAAACACCATATGCATAAAACGACACTGCACGAGTTTTAAATTCATTTAAATCTTTTAGATTTAAAGAACCTGCTGCATAGTTACGGCTATTAGGTATTTCTTTAATGGCTACAACTTCGCCAGTAACCTGAAACATATCTAACCTTGGTACCGATAAAGGTACTAGGTCTTTTCTAGCAATAAACTTTTCTGTAATATCTGTGCCTTCAATACCATCGCCACGAGTTAGTGCTTGTACTAGAAGGCCATTGACATAAAGAAGACTTACTGCTGCACCGTCTAGCTTAGGGGTTGTACTAATATCAGTGATATCTTTTAGAGGGGCTTCGCCTTCATCGGCATAGTACTTTTGCAAACTATACATAGGGTATATGTGTTTTGCAATATTTTCGTGCTGTTTAGCACCCACCTTAGTATAGCCAGAACTTTCAGCTAGACGATCAAAGGCCTCATCAGAGATGATAGGGCTGCCAGAATAGTAAGATATTGAGGCTTCGTCTAGGTAGGCTTTTAATTTATTCATAACTTATATTATACAATATTAAGCAATAAACTTCAAGTTCAAATTTTGAAATTTATTAGACACTTTACAAAAGTACTCATATGTACTGCATGAACTGGGTCGTAGTAGTCAGGCATATTGCCTTCTTCATACCACCAGCTTAGAGCTTCCGGGTGACAACCAATAATACCAACATTATCTTGAATGATAGCCATAGCATCACCATTAGCGTACTTAGCAACAACTTCCATGTCTTCACCAATGATAGCGCACCCATCATAGAAATACATAGTTTCATCTAAGCCCATCCAAGTAACATATGCTATGGTTGGGCCTTCAGTAGTAATATCACTAGTAGGTCGTTCAATGTATTGGCCAATCTGCAGGTTTTGGGTTAGATCGAAATATCTTTCTCCTGCCCAGTATGCTCCCATGCAGATACCTAAGTACTTACCACCATTATCCACATAGTTTTGTACTACTGTTATATCTTCATCAGTAAAGATATCAAAGAAATCTTCAGCATCTCCCATTCCTCCTGGAAAGCATACTGCATCAAACTGAGCTAAAAATTGATGGCTAAGGTTATTAACACCAAAAGTTCTGATATCAAAATCACGAACCAAACCGTCAATCATGCCCAAAGCACATTCAGTTTCACATTGTGGTTCGTGAATAAAAATTGCAAGTGTCGGTTTCATGGTTTTATCCTTAATCTAAGATATATTATATCAAATTATAGAGTATAAGTCAAGTCTAATTTTAATGAGTAAAGTTAAACCACCCAGTTACAACATATTTTGTCTGAGTTGGGGATGTAATTCCGCGATGAGTAAATGTCCAGTCTGTGGGCCATATTAATGTTAGCCCTTTTTCTGGCTTAACTTTAAGTTTCTGATGCCAGAATTCAGTCTCACCAGAGTCAGTAACATCATTTAGGTAAGTCATAAATACAAGGTGTCTAGAAGCTAAAACAGGTGATGTACCGTTTGCTCTCTCAGTATGCCATGCATGATACCCTTGAGTAGGGTTATATCTCTGAATATTTACATATTGCCTAATATAAAAGGCTTCATATGCATTAGCTTTTGGATATTTTTCAATATATAAATTTACAACTTCTTGTAAGCTTTTTACATAATCATTATAAAGCAAGGTATTACCATCTAGTATGCAGTCAGTGGAATCTTTTATATCAGTATTAAGACTCTGCACGTCTTTGTTACCACTTACTATACCTTTATATGTTCCACCCTCTACTTTTTCCATTGTTTTATGGTAGTCTACTAGCCTGTCACATATAGTATGATCTTCTAAGTACCATCCACCAATAAAATTATCTAATTCGTTAACTGTGTGTTGGCGCATCTTTGGACTTTTCTAACCTATTACTAAAGAATTCAAGTATAGTAGCGTCTGACTCTTCTAATGAGCATATCTCCATTAATCCTTCTAATAATGATAGGATGTTATGAATGGAGGCTTCCATACTTACGCCTTCTCGTGAAGGAACATATTCACCTTCATAACTAAGAAAGTATTTACGAAGGTGAACATACTGTACTCCCCTAAATTCATTAACAACTAATTTAAGTTGATACCCTTTAGGTTCGTTTTCATATATTAGCTTTTCATAAAATTCTGGTTCGTGTTCTGTCATATTCGTACCCCAAGTTTACGTAAATGTTCTAGACTTGCTAGTTCATATGCTTCTTGATAGGCTGACTGTAACCATTTCTCAGATAGAAGCCACACTCGATAAATAAATCCATATTTATCTGTATTTTGTTCAGTATCAATACGAGCTAAGCTATCATAGCGCGCAGAATACACTACTTCACCTACTTGAAAACGCTCACGCATAGCCCCCTCAGGGACTAACTCTGGGGTGAAATAGGTAGAACCAGGTATACGCATAGGAACTGCGTTTACTTCCAATATATTTTTAACAAAACTAGAACTACGATATGTAATTTTAGATATTGCATCTATAGTTTCACCATTAAGATATTCACTTATAATATATACTACATCTTCCTGTGTTGCTGGCTTACCACGCAAGGCTGCTCTACGCTCGGCATTACGGGCTTGCGTTTTCTTGAAGTCGTCAATAATGGTACCAAGACGCGTAGTATTATATGCCATGCCAAGAATTTGACAAGCATCTTTTTTAGTGATAGGTTTTACACCTTCTTCAGTAGGCTCAAGTAAGCGGATAACTCGCGTAATATTTGCTGCTGTCATCAATTCTTCTTCACTGGCCGATTTTTTGCGTGTTGCCATATAAGTTCTCCAAGTAAGTATATATTATACCAGTTTAGGGTCAAATTGTCAAGTATATTAAATTACTTCGTAGTCTTCTTTACCACAACCACACTCAGGGCAAAGAAAATCACTTGGTAATGATTCCCACGCACCTTCTAGTTCTTCATCATGGATATGTCCACAAACTACGCATACATATTCTGAAGTCATAGTGATTCCTTTATCTTTGTATACGCCTCTGCGTGGCGTTTTTCAATTTTGGTAAGAGCTGCAAATCTTTTTTCTGCTTTATTCAAGATCTGTGCAAACTGCTCTGCATGTTCTTTACTCTCTGTAATTTGTTCAATAGCAATACCTGCTGCAATAGTATTGCCGTCTTTAATAGCTTCTTTATGGAACTCTGGATACATTGTAGTGAACTCATATGTTTCACCCTTAATAGCCATCTCTAGACATTCTTTAGTATCTGGAGTACCAATAAGTAACTCTAAATGCCCCCAGGCATGTAGTAGTTCCTGGTCAGCAGTATGTTCAAAGTGTTCTGCAATTTCATCAAACCCTTGCTCCCTTGCCATTTTAGCAAAGTAGCGATATTTTGTATGAGCCTGAGACTCCCCAGCAAATGCTGCTTCTAAATTTTTTATAGTAATATTCATGTTTTATAAATGAAAAAGGCAGCACAAGGCTGCCTGTTTTTAACCAGCAATAACTTTGGTAAAATATGCTGCTGCTTTTCCAGTTAGTTTACTGAGAATTTCGTCATCAATCTCACCACCTTTGGTCTCAATTGCTGAACGAAGTTCAGCGATTTGTGACTCTTTACTAACCCTTGTAGCTCCAGTAGATTTTGCAGTCCCTGACTTACCACTAGAAGTACTTGCTTCTTTTTTAACATAAACCCCTGCTTGAACTAGAACCATACGAACGCCATTTGCGCTTTGTTCCATCTCTTCAGCAATCTCTTTAATCAATTCCGTAGAATTTTCTGGAGTAGGGTTACCTGCTTTATATGCTTCGATAACTGATTGTTTATCTTCTTCTGTCCATGCCATTTTTAATTTTCCTTAATGAATTTGTTGTCTGTTAATATTTTGAGGGCTACTATTAGATTGAATTAAACCTTCAACTAATAGTTTTTCATACATAGCTATATAGCAATTTGCTATATCATACAATGTTTCTGTTGGTACTGTTGAAATTAATACTTCATTTTCTTCCAAAATTTTTTCAGAGTTTGATATAGACTCCTCAATAGCGCTTTGGTATTGTACACATAATTGTAAACTATCATGTAGTAGTTTGCTATCCCAAATTCTAAATTTTCTAGGATTATTCTTTTGTTCCATAATTACTACATAACTGGTGCCGACTATCGGATTCGAACTGATGACCTGCCGCTTACAAGGCGGCTGCACTACCCCTGTGCTAAGTCGGCTTTTATTTAAACGATGGTTCGATCACTATATTGGTCATTTTATCAGGAGCAAAACGACGATAGTTATGATTGAGATCGAATTCATCTTTGATTTGAGTAATTTTGTTTAAATACTCTGTATAAGCTGCATCCATGTCTTCTGCAAACATAGCCATTTCCATTGGCTCAAGGCTAGTCATATCAATACCTTCATACATAGTATTTGGTGATACTGTTACCGCAAGTACTCGATATGAGCTAGTTCCGTCTGATTTTGTATATTTAAATGATATTGTTTTCATGATCTGTTGATTGGCTGTTTAAGTATATATTATACACAATTAAGCAGATGAGTGCAACTGCAAAATTTTTATTCTTCTGGGAAGAGTCCCTTTTGCAGAGAACTTTTAAACCTACTACTCCACGAGGGAATTATACAGCTAAAAAATACAAAAGGGGCGAAAACAGCAGTTATAGTTAGAAACACAATATATATTGTTAATTTCGAACTAACTGGGCCGCTCTCGTTAGCTTGTTTGTATATTACTGGACTTAGTAGTTCTATTGTTGCTGTAATTGCTGTTGTTAGACAAAAGATTATATACCAATCTATAAAACTCATTATCAACTACCGCCCTGAATGCGAGCAGCAATTGAGAAAAAGTTTTTATCGGATGATATTGCCATAGACTTTGTTGGCTGACTAACTTTACCAGGTTTTTGCATAGCAGCCGCTGCTACTGTTGGATTTGAACTCATGATATCACGATCAAACCTACCTCTAAATAATTTAAAAAGCTGAGCAATACGACGCCAACTATGTGACCACTCTCGTGCATTAGGAGTTTTACGACGACGATGAATGTTTTGCAAAGCTAATTCAACTTGTTTATTGTTTGGCTGTAGTTTTAGTTGTTTTTCCAACTTTCGTTTGCGATTAACTTCCCATCGATTTGATTTACCTGATGGAGCCGTCACCGCTTTATTCTTAGTTGCCACTTGTAGTATCCTTGTTGAATTTCACGATTTATTAAATGGTGGGACCTCTCAGAGTCGAACTGAGCACCAACGGATTATGAGTCCGCTGCTCTAACCAAGCATGAGCTAAGGTCCCTTATATGGTACGAGTGGCCGGAATCGAACCGGCACGCCTTGCGGCGAGAGATTTTAAGTCTCTTGTGTCTACCTATTTCACCACACTCGCATAGTTATAAATTATTTTAGTAATTTGTAACATAAATAATTATATCAAAATATACATAAGAGTTCAAGTTAATATTTAAACTCCATAAATTTAAACTAAAAAGAGGACTAGCTGTTACACTAATCCTCTTTATGGTTTACATTATTTCAATACTACGAGGCTTTCTGGCCTCAGGTAAAACTCTTTCAAGTTCTATAATAAGTAGTCCGTCTTCCATTGAAGCGGATCTTACAACCACATGTTCAGCAATAGTAAAGTGATGATTAAAACTTCTAGCACTTAATCCATGATGTAAATACTGATGTTTATCTTCTTCTTTTTGTTTTGTACCTTTTACTACTAACTTATCTTTATCTAATTGTACTGTAATTTCTTTTTTTCTAAAACCTGCTACTGCAACTTCAATAACATAGTGGTATTCGTCTGTTTTAATTACATTGTATGGTGGATAGTTTGTAGCTGTACGAAACTCTAGTGTATTGAATAGATCATCAAATCCAATCAAAGCACGATTTAGCGGTCCAAAATTAATATTACCAAGTCTAAGTTCTGTCATATTTTCTCCTTTTATAAGCAAGAACATTTGGGCAATCTGCCCAGGTGCAATCCCAGAATGGGCATTGCAAAAATTGTGGCGGTACCAGGGGGTAACGATCCCCCTCCTCAGCAGTGACAGTGCTGTGTGCGTCCATGAACACCTTGGAACCTAAATTGAATTTGTAAGTTGTTCCACCCACTTATTGGAACCATTAGCCTGATTATACTAGTCCGGACAGGAACTTGGTACGCTACTTGGGATACTAGTCCAGCGTATAGACCTTTCTACCTCGGACACTACGTGCCCGGGCGGGGATCGAACCCGTTTGCCTTCTACTATAAAGTACCTTCGAAGAATACAGTATAGCGTGATTTTTTCTTGCTAGCACTTACAAAAGTTGGAATAGCGGGTGAGATTTGAACTCACGGTTTTCAGGATTTGCAATCCCGTGCATTGGGCCACTCTGCCACCGCTATATATATATGGTACCAGGAGACGGGATCGAACCGCCCACGCACAGATTTTCAGTCTGTCGCTCTACCAACTGAGCTATCCTGGCATGGTACATCCTGACGGGATCGAACCGCCGACCCTCTCCGTGTAAAGGAGACGCTCTACCGCTGAGCTAAGGATGCTTATCCAACTGTAACCTTACGCTAAACCGTTGGCGTTTTCGCAGCCTTTTTTAGAGTCACATAGGAACTGACTAATTCTATTTAATACTGCCTGCTTCTCTTGATCTGTAAGATCAGACCAAACAGTTATTTCTTCGACAGATCTGTTGCACCCTATACAAACTTTGTCTTTTAAGGTACATATGGAAATGCATGGTGATTTTACCATAATAGTGGAGCGGGGTGCGGGAATCGAACCCGCAACTCTAACTTGGAAGGATAGCATTTTACCACTAAACTAACCCCGCATACTTTATTTTAATGAATTTAAATATTCTTTACAAGCAGCAACCCAAGCTATTACTGTTATATTATCTGTAACATTACCATAGTTACTAATTACCCAGTTACAAGTATCTTCATTTTTGGCATGATAGCCACATAGTATATTCATATATTTTTACATAATAGGTGGTGCGGGCTACAGGGTTCGAACCTGCGACCTGTTCGTTGGCAACGAACTGCTCTACCAACTGAGCTAAGCACGCAATTAATTTTAATGGCCCGTCCTGAAGAATTCGAATCTCCAACCTCTAAGTTCGTAGCCTAGTGCACTATCCAGTTGTGCTAAAGACGGGTAAAATATTTAGGGGTGACCGATGGGAGTCGAACCCATACTAAGAGAATCACAATCTCGGGTGCTAGCCGCTACACTACGGCCACTCCTAAATACTCTGGCAGAGGGTACAAGAATCGAACTTGTGACAGCGGAATCAAAATCCGCGGTTATACCATTTAACTAACCCCCAACTTATTATAAGGCGAATCTGGTAGTTCATCAATACTACACTCAGAGTAACCGCCATCACCAGAGTTAGTATTTGCTCCAGCAATAATTTGTTGTAATTGTTCTTGCGTAAGAGCGCCCTCATCCGCCTCATATTTAGGCTGTACATCTCTACCAAAAATAGCATCCCATCGAGTTGCATACTCATGATTAGTAACGCTAAAAGGTCTTGGAGTTGAACCTTTGCTCATTATACTTTCCTTAATTATATAGAAACACTCTGTTAGTGCTTGAATCTAAGGTAGCCCTGCTCTTCATGGCACTTCTTACTTTACTGCAGGTTTAGTAAGTTTAGTGTTGTTCCACTGTAGCTACTCAGAATGTTTTTATATAATGGTAGGACTGAAGGGTAACGATCCCTTTTCTACGGATTAAAAGTCCGTTGCTTCACCTTAAAGCTTCAATCCCATAGTCGCTTCCATTCGCCACGAAGCTGTTTGTGGCTTTTCTGATGTAACCCACTACCGTTGCGCTTTATGAGTGCTAAGATAATGTGATTTCTAGGTTTTCGTGTTTTCATAAATTGTTGACCACTGGTTAAGTTTTTCTACTTTAGCATGGGCAGCTGCCTCAATACTTTTTTCATCTACTAGTTTTGCATCTACCATGATATTAATCATGGCTACTAAATCTCCTAGTTCTTCTTCTAGGTGTTCCCTATTAGTTTTAGGTTTGCCTGGCTTAAAATTATCTAAGCCAAATCTATTTACTTTACTAACTGCTTGAATAACTTCTGCACATTCTTCTTGCAGAATACCCATAATTTCTTTTAGCTGATTCTCTGTCATTAAAACGGTACATCCTCAAAAGGTTTAACTTCTTCTTCATAGTGATACTGTATAGCCCAAAAAGTTTTTAGTGCTTCACATTCTGCTATGACCTTAGGTTCAAACATATTTTTATTGTTATTGTGTAAGAATATAATATAATTATAATCCATTTGAACTATAGAGTCAACTCTGCAATTTTGATACTTTCCAAACTGAAAGAAATCAAGCATACCCAAACGGGTAGATTTTAATGATTGAAATGTTTTTGCCATTGTGGTACCCCCACCGGGACTCGAACCCAGATGAACCAATTATCTGTTGCTTACGGGATATAAATCCGCCGTTTTACCATTAAACTATAGGGGCGTATACTTTGGCGGAGAGTGTGGGAGTCGAACCCACTCGCCCCTTTCGGAACGTCGGATTAGCAATCCGATGCCTTACCATCCAGCCCACTCTCCGAGTACTCTATTTAGACTCAAGCAGATCTTCTAAATCCATAATTTGTCTTTTTAAGCTTTCAATTTCTACTGCTGCTTCTTCTAGTAGATCTGCAATACGATCAGACTTACCTTCTTCTACCGATTTGCGACCAGGTATTTGTCTGCGTATCTCTGCACGCTTATTAAGTCTATATACTAAAGATTCCATACTATTCTCTTAAATTTTGGTTGCCTTGGACAATTTCGAAATGTCGGCCTATCGCTTATCAAGCGATTGCTCTTCCTCTGAGCTACAAGGCAGTGGCGGAAAGCAGAGGAGTCGAACCCCATCCCGATTAAGAGAACCTGGTTTTCAAGGCCAGTCGCAGGACCAACCCCGCTGCATTACTTTCCATTATGCTGTTTTTAAACTGTTAAATCTATCTGCAGCATAAGATGCTGCAAATGCATTAGGTTTAACCATAGGTATTACATTACAAGTTCCCTTAATATAGCCTATTGCTTGTTGTACTACACAACTAGATCCGTGGGATATGTCTGGGTTAATATCTAAATGTACTTCTACTATACGATCTTCTAGTGCTTCTTTTAAACTCTGAAATAGTTCTGATACTTTATACACTTCATTCATTAGTCTCATTGAAGGCTTACTTTGTTTTTGGTCAAAGTCAAGTTCAGTTTGTGTTTCGCCAAAAATTTTACAACCATGACGACCATCAATATGTACAACTACTACTAGGGTATAGTCAGCATACCAACGCCCATAGCGCTTTACTCTAATAGAGTCTGCTCCGATATATATCTTTGTATCAGGGCCTTGCGATTCTATGTATGCTTTAACTTGCTGAATATTTAATTTTTTCATTTTGTACTTCTAAAATCATAAGGTAGTATACTAACCCGCGGAAGGCGTGCTCGAGACTGCTCCGCATATATGTATTAAGTGGCAGTATACTACCTTATGATTGCTGGGTTAAACCCAGCAATCTGTTTACTGTACATTCTCATGTATCCATTTCCAATATTCTTCGGTTGTCATAAAATGCTTTCAAGTAATGGTGGTTTTGATTAGATTCGAACTAATGACCATCTCCGTATGAAGGAGGTGCACTACCGCTGTGCTACAAAACCTGGTTGCAGAGGCAGGACTCGAACCTGCGATTCTTGGCTTATGAGACCAAGCGGATGACCGCTTCCATACTCTGCGATATTTAGTGCCAGTATTCTGTTACGAGGAACTGGCAAAACCCTAAGCAGCGTTTAGGCTGCTAATGCGTAAACTTGATCGTTTGCGTTTATTTTTGTTTTGTTGCTACGGCTGAGAATCCCCAACCCTACGGCTTTCACATTGCCGAGTTGTCCACTCTAATACTTTTTGCCCTGTCGAAACCATGGCAGGCCCATCAAAAATACACTGTAAAACTTCTCTAGCATTAAGAATAACATGTCTCAAGCCTTCGTCTTTGGTTTTATACCAAAGATCTTCCAGCTCTTTTAGATGCTTTTGTTCAAACTCTATGTATTCTTTGCTAAATTTTTTCATAATATGTTTTTGGTGGACCTGGCGGGACTCGAACCCGCGTCCAAGACACTTTTCTCTTTGCTTCATACAACCATATAGAAGTACCCTAGTGTTCCTAGGTCAGGAATTCCAGTCCTCGGCTGCATGAGAACAGCCTACATACTACCCTACTCAGTACTTCTATATGGCACCTCACCAGGGACTCGAACCCCGACCAACGGTTTTGGAGACCGCTATGCTGCCATTACACCAGCGAGATGCATTTTATTTTCGTTTTATAACCCGTCTTGCTGTAGCTTTAATACTACGCTTATGGTGGGCTTTAAATTTAGCCATACTTACTTGCGTTTACGCAATTGTCTGCGTACAGCTGCTTGAATTTTTGTTTTTGCTCTATAAGCCATATTATATATCCTTAATAGCCTGGTTTCTTTTTAGGAGGCATTTTTGGTACATGAGGTCCTTCAGGTTGCATTGGCATAGCACCACCTGGTTTTTTAGGTTTACTAGGTTTCATAGGTTTCATAGTTAATGTCTTTCCATTGCTTGTTTAATTGCCTTTTCGCAGAACTGATTGAAAGTAATATCCATATCATGAGCTGCTTTAGCGTACTGTAAAAACTCTTCATCTGTTAGATTAATGGGTACAGTTACCCTATTATCATACTCTCTACCACTAATAACTGCGTCTGCCTTTGTCAAAATATCTTCGGCTACTTCTAGTTCGCAATATTCTGCTGTAAGCATCAAGGTAGTTTTGCTATCCTGTTTATCACGGAAATCTTCTTGAGTCCAGCGATAGTACCGCTTATTGTTGTAGTCTTCAACAACAATCTCAAAAACTTCTTGCGTAACTAGATCAAATGCACAGTTCAAAAAGCACTGTTCATTTGCATAAGTTACTTCACAAGCAAGATCACCAAAAATAGGTCTCTCTGCTATAAATTTATCATGGATTCTATATCCAATAACATTCAAAAATTCGTGTAATTTAGTCATATTTACTCCTGCTTTAAAACTATATTATATCAAATAATAACTGATCGGGCAAATACAAATTTCAGGCCTCTCACCTGATTGTCCTTAAGGATCCGAATTTTATAACTGTTCTACTATGATTTTAAGAAGCTATATGCTTCACCTATATCTATGCAAACTTAATTTCAAGACTTTGTGTTTCGTAGACTCAGAAACTATAGGCGGGTATTACCTCAGTAGATAGGCATTGTCCTAACTTTCACATTCACAGTTATAAAATCCCTCTATTAAAGAGGGAAGTGTTTGGCTCCCCAGCGTGGGATCGAACCACGGACAACTTGATTAACAGTCAAGTGCAACTACCGCTGTGCTACTAGGGAATACTAATTATTTAGTATCTTTTGTGGAAAATTCTTTATCAACATAGAACTGAATTAGTTCTCGTTGGATTTGTGTTATCAAATCGCCATGAGCATCATTAAGTACAAATCGAACAGGGCATGTACCCCACTTACGAGTTGCATTAAATTCAGCAAACCACTTACGATGTTCTTTATCGCTAGCATTAAATACTGCGTAAGGACGTCCGTGCAATTGTAGGCTGCTCATTGTAATTTCCTAATGTTAAATGTATGTGTGATTTGTTTTTACGACGAACTCGTATTTTCTTTGTAGCTGTTCTACTTCATGCACGGATTTTGGATTATGATCTTCAATAAATCTTTGCATTGGCATATCTTGTTCTAGTATTTGTTTAATAAATGATAAAAGACTCATCATTTTTTAGTAACAAATGAGTAAAACTCCTGAGCTTGATCAAGAATCTCTTTTGCAGTAGGAAATGCAAGTTTAGGCATCTTTTCAGCAGTAGCTACGCCAGCATCTACCATTTTCATGTATGCCTCCGTAGTAAACTTAAGATTAGCTACATACTGCTTTTCTAGGTGTTCTTGAGAAAGTTTAAGTAATTCGGCACGAATTTCAAAAGGCGATTTAGTCATTTTTAGCTGCCTTTAACTTAGTTGGGTACAAGAAGTCAGAAAATCCATCAACTGAGTACTTGCTCATGTCAATGGTGTTCTGAACCAACATTTTAGCAAACTGAGTTTGTGCGTCAATAAATTTATGAGCAGCTTTGTTCAGTTTAGGGTCAGTAAAAACTTGGTTTGTGATAAGTTTCTTTGTTGATTGAAAATTATCAATATAAAATTCTAGAGTAAACATAATGTTTCCTTTGTGTGTGTTGTGTGTAAAATTGGTGGACCGAGGGAGGATCGAACTCCCACCCGAGGCTTGCAAAGCCACTGTGCTCCCATTATCACTATCAGCCCATTTTGGCATTAAGCCACAGAAGTTTTAAAGATGCTTCTTATCATCTAAATTTGGTCCAAGTAGAAGGATTCGAACCTTCGATCTCCTGCTCCCAAAGCAGGCGGATTAAACCAGACTTTCCCACACTCGGATTAAGTGGTGCCCCAACCGAGACTCGAACTCGGATGCCTGCGCACTGGCTTCTAAGACCAGCGTGTCTACCAATTCCACCATCGGGGCAAAGTACTACCAGTGTCTAATAACACCAGCAATAATAAATAAATTTGTTATTACATAGCAGAGTACTATACAAGTTCGAATAATAGCTACTCGATCAGCTTGCTCGTCATCTCCTGCTTTTTCACCTAAGGCTTTTGCCCATAGCTTCCATATTTGTTTCATTTTTAATAACTGGTGGAGCCTGAAGGAATTGAACCTAATTGCCAGCCACCCTACATAATTAAGGCAACGGATTTACAGTCCGCCGTAGGGAACAGGCTCCGTATATAAGAATCTGAAGTATACTGCGCCCTTAATTTTAGGTTCGCAATAATTATTGCCAATGGGCTAGGTGGTACGCTTTGTATACTTCAGAAAACCATATATTAGTACACTAAGAATGCACTAATATATGATAACCATCCCTAAATGGTTTCATATAGTCTTATTACTGAGGGCGACAGCCCCACTGTATCTTAATATCCGAGTACCTTCTCTACAGCGGTGAAGGCTCATTTTAGTGACGGAGGTTACATCCGCCTCGACTGAAGTGTGCTGCTAACCACTAGGGAGTGTGGCAACAAGCATAGCGGGACTTATTATTCTTTTGTGAAAATGAGCGTCATAGCTATACCATCGGCTTCATATCACTAAAAGATATATTATATCAACAAACAACAACTTCTTCAAGATCAAGAAGTCGAATCTTAATATCAGGGCGTTCTTCAAATTTTTTCTGCCAGCCTAGTAGGACACTCATCATGTAGCTACTCATTCCATAAGCATTAGCGTGGCAGTAATAAGTACTACCTGAGTATCCATCAAATTCGTAATTACCATCTTCACAACGAGTTTCTGTAATACCTGAATTAAGTTTCCAACTATCTGAGCCTGCAAAGCCACCGTACCAACCTGCAAATACTTTAAGTACAGGCTCTTGCTTATCACTAGACATTTCTAGTACTACCCAACGATCTGGTGTATAATCACTCATTTCAGGGACTCCTTGTACTTTTTAATAGCTTCTGCATCTAAAGATGCATAAACGCGAAACTTATCACGACCAACCTTATCATAAAGGTCAAGTGCCATTTTTTCCTGATTTTCTAATGTTTCAATAGATAAGAGAGTACAACTAATGTATCGGCTCATAAAAGCATCAATCAAAAATTCTTTGCTATATCCTGCCATATTATTCTCCAAATAAGATTATATTATACCTTAGTTTGGGGTAAAAGTCAAGATTAAATTTGGCCCGGCGTAGTGGAATCGAACCACTATTAAGGGCTTAGAAGACCCTTGCACTATCCATTGTACTAACGCCAGCTATCGTGATGATTTTTGTTATAAACTGTAAAATCTACCGAATATCCTAGCACTCCGAAAGCTATTCTAAAAAGAGTTTCAGTTTGTAACTGTATTTCTACTAGCTGATAGCTACAGTAGAAGTGCTGTACTTCCCAGCACCAATCTTTATATAGTTTACCGTGTATACTACCTAAATCTTTGAAGTATCCGCCTAGCCCCGACCTGATGTTAAAGTATAAATGAACCATTCTATGTCTTCCTTATATCTTTGCCAAATACAGATACTAATAGCCATTATTACTTCAAAAACTAGTATACTAACTATTGCTATTGCTATCATACATGACCTATTTGTTTAGCAAACTGATAGCTTGCAGTATTTTTTTGTTTTGACTCGCACATAATGTCTGCGTAGTCTAGGAACGTTCCAGCCCATTGATTAACATCTTCGTTCCAATAGAACTCGGAGTGAGCGCGAAGCTTGGCAGAGGTAAAGCCTTGCGACTTAAGCTCTCTGAAATCTGGTCTAGTTCGTCCACAATGATCAACGAGAATGTCTTCCCTACTAATCGAGTAGTGGATAACTGGGCGGACACCGCGCCAGCTTTCATGTAGTTTTTGTACACGTGAATCTGTGGGCTCAATGTATTCTCCAGTAGCAATCCAGTGATGATGAATGTCAAGTACTAAGGCACAGTGGTCTACTAATTCTAGTGAAGCCTCAATACCCCATGAGAACTCAGCGTTTTCAATAGTTAGAGTGTTTCGTGCTTCAGGTGTCAATCTTTTTAGTGCTGAGATAATACCTTTGGGACCTTGTTTACCGCCTATGTGTACATTGCATTTAAAGTCTTGAAACTTTTTGCCGTAACCCATATAGCGAATAATATCTGCATGATACTCAAACTCAGTAATTGACTTTTCAACTGTACCTTCGTTATCTGAAGCTAACACGCAGAACTGGCCTGGATGAAAGCTGAGTCGTACATCTGCTGCACGAAACTTGTCACCGATACGGGAAAGATTCTTTTCTAGGTAGTCTACTACATCGGACTGAAAATAAAACCACATCCAGTCATCATGTGAGTATCCAGTAAGTAGATCACTACTAAGCCTGAACATACGCAGTTCTGGAGGCTGTTGTGCTACCCAGTTAGCTTGATTATCAAGAGCTTGAATGTTAGTACGCATTAAAGCCCACAGTCTTTCGGCTGCTGCGTCTTTAGTTTGTTTAGCAAGCCAGGTAATAGTAGTACCTTTGGTCTGACAACTAACTAAGTCTGTGGATTCTGAGCTTTGAATTTTACACGCAAAGCCAACGCGTTTTTGATTTTGATTAAACATAGTAGTTATTATACTAAATATAAACTGTTAAATCAAGTAAATAATTATAAGAACAGCCCAAGTAACACCGAAACTTTTTTAATAATGTAAGTGTTTTCATTTTGTCACTGGGCAAATTCAATTATCGTATAATACCTTTTTCTAATCGCTCTGATACTAATCGTGCGTATCCTGCAATGTCAACCCAGCTATCAGCGTAGTCTGGCTTACCGTTAAGGATTCGTGCTATTTTGTGCACAATCATTTCTAAACTTTCTTGCTGATCTGCCTGCATATTTTTCCAGGTTGGCGCAGCGTGTAGAATTTCTTTGAGTTTTTGTGTAATTGCTGCCATGTCTTTAAAAGGTCCGTAATTCTTTGCGCGCTCATCTAATACTTCAATAGTAGAATCTCCTACTGTAGTATAAGAATTTACTGTAGGAAATACTACTTGTGCTCCACCAACTGTTCCTGGCATAGGCATAGTAATGCTATCTGAGCCACGCGCACCTGTAATAAACGCAGGTGTAGTACTTGCTTTATTATCTGCTTTAGGTCCTTGGTGTGGTTTTGCCATAGGAAATGGCCACATTGATTTTAATTCTTGTTCGGGTGTCATAATTAATTGTTAGTTAGTTAAAGATTAGTATAGAACTCTTAGAATTCTATAATAATCCCTCCTAAAAGGAATTACCGTGTATGCTCACTGCAACGAGACTCACTACACTACATTCAGTCTGTCCCGCTGAACCTTGCAGGGTTCTGCTTCGATGATGAATTGTAAGGATTAGGATTCATTTGAAAAACGCAGGCAAAGCTCAAATCCTGCGCAATAAGTAATTATACCTTAATTCTTTACTCAGGTCAAGAGTATTTTTCCGGAGCCCTTAGTAAGGCCGGTAACTTTTTCTTTGTTTTAATCTGTTTTATTAATTCAGGATTAATACCTTGAAGTGGATTAACTGCTCCCGCTGTTTTTTGATATTTCTCATAAACAGGTAATAGTTGATCTAAGATTAATAACTCTAGCTCTTTGACGTAAGTATGTGAAGAATTCATTTGGTACCTCTAGTTCGCCCTATTATACCATTGTTACCCATTAGTGTCAATACTAAAAATTTTTATCCTATAATTTTATAGCAAAACAAAAGCCCCCAAGAGCGAATCTTGAAGGGGCTTTTGAACATCTATTAATATATAGAGCACGCTGATGTTTTTTACTCAAACAGGATTTTTAAGCTACCACAGCTACCTGTCCCTCAATAGCAACTCGGTGTTGCCCACCCGTTGGCGGTTAATCCATTGCGGTGTTTTATAAGGGGAGTGCACAAGTATTCTGTCAAACCATGAAAGGTATGCTGATTACTTGCGACTGTCGTGAATTAACGCATTTGCCAGCGAAGTATTGGCTTAGCACTTCTGCCTTGGTTCCACTATCGTTGGACTCCCTCAACGACTGGTAACGACTATTCAGTTTTTAGTCGGGATTTCGGTTCCAGCGCATATCCGTTTTACGACTTTTGGTCGACTGTTTATGCAATTATTTATGACCTGCTACAGTTCAGGGTCAAGAGTAATAAAGTGTTTCTCCCATATACTACTACTCTGGGGACTAGCCTATTAACGAGGGCAAATTCGACTGCTGGTATACACTTTAACGACATGCTGCAGTTTAGGGTCATGCACTATTATTTAATCACCCTTGCTAGGTGTCGCTAGTGAGATTCCATACTCACATTACAGAGCGAAGCTCTGCTCTTGGTTAGATGATAGCTGTATTTGAAAGAGTTCTTTCTCTAGAGTTCCTGCTGGTGTGTTACTCTAAACCATAATTAGCCTGCTTTTAGGAGTATCAAGGCTAATGTCCCCTCCTGACTGAACGAAGTCATCGGCTAAAGCATAACGCTGCTTTGCGGTATCGAATAAATTTAAACTCTATTATTATCTGAGTCATGTTATTGTTTCATCTCGTAACATGATCGAGCATATTAAGGATATACCTTGACTCGTAGCGTCTAATACATTAAGTTGAAAGGGTGAAAGTCTTAATGTATTAGATACTGCTAGAGTTTCGCCTAAATTGCATAGGCTCGTCAGAAGGTTTGTTGTCATCATCAATTTATAAATAAATTATACTCTAATTTAATCATAACTTCAAGTAAATAATTTTTATTCTTTCTACTTGGTACTCCATGGGGGAGTCGAACCCCTCCTTACCCGCGTGAAAGGCGAGTGTCCTAACCGATAGACGAATGGAGCAAAAAAGTTGGGCGACCACTAGAGGCTTCGGTGGTCATCAAGTTGTTATCCAGACATATGTGCTGGACTCATAACACCCATAAATTAGTATTATCGTGCCGATTCTGGAAGTAGCCGCTAAGCTCCCCAATGCCATTGGCAGTTATATCAGGATCAGTCACTGGCAGTTTTGACCCGAATAGCCGTAGCGTCCTACAGGCATACCTTTGATAACACTAATTTATGAGTAAAGGGCTGTGGCTCAGGCTTACCCACAATTAAGACGCTATCTTCAAATGCGATTACTCGGCTGAAGACTGCTGTCACCCTATCAATTTATATAATAATTATATAGCGTTTAGCTACACATTTCAAGAAAAAAATAACAGTCGTTGCCACTATGAGCTAACTTCGCAGGTGTGTCGACATACAGTGACTGATTGGTGAGCGAAGAGATCGTTGACAAACGGGCGGCATTTTCATGCCATTCATTAAGCCCTTCCCGACTGTTTATAAATAATTATACAACAAAATAGGCAATCAAATCAAGTATAAATTTTTATACCAATTTTTGACTAATCTTACTTATTATATAATACTTTCTTAAAATTATTTAATCTCTATTATAGTATAAATACTAAGCAGTTTCAAGTACAAAATTTTTGTCTAAAAACTCCACCCTGCGTTGTCAAGAGCTTCTTCTGCAGTCTGCTCTGGTGAGACCCCTGCATTCCAATTGCTCCAATAATCATAGTCTGGAATATCTTCTACACCTAAACCACAGCTTTGAAAAATTGTGCGGTTTACTTGTTTCATCCATGTTTCAAAGGAAATTTCTTTTGTCATTGTGTTTTCTTTAAAAATTATTCTGGTATACCAGTACTTTCGAGATTTTCGGATAGCATTTCTTGGATAAGTTCATGTAGACTTGAGAAGTCTCCGTAGAAAAAAGCAGCTTCAAATTCAGTCATTTGTTTCTCCAAATTAAGTATCTATTATACAAAATTTTTTGAAAAAATTCAAATTTATGATTTTTCCGGTTACAGGCTGAGGTCGGCTAGCGTGCGTAAAAATTGACTTGATTTTTGCAACTAAAAGCCTTATAATGTTATTTCTATTATTATTATTTTAAATAAACTCATGGATATAGCAACAGCATTAGATGCAGGAACAACAGAAAATTTACCTAATGGTGGGTATAATCTAAAACCCCCTACAGCTTTAGCCACAAGAGCCGCAAAACATATTCGTAACCTAGAAGCTCAGCATCAGGTGCATTTACAAGCACTTATGCAGATACAACAAAGGGAAGCAATACTTTTGCAAGACTTGGAGAAATATAGACTAAAACTAGGAGAGTTAGATGCTGAATTACAGAATTTACGCACATCTAGAGGGCCGATTAGCGGCATGGATAGTTCAGGCTGAAAGTTACGAAAAAGCAATAGAGTTAGTTAAAGAAGAAACCCAGATAACTTCAGCAATATTATGTTTACTAGAGGAGAATGCTACATGAATATCATAAGAGCAGCAATCCTTTTTGCAACTTTAATTATACCGATTTTTATCGTTGAAAAGGTTTATGAATTTAGGGTCAGCCGCTTAGCTGAGTATGACCAAAAGACAATAAGAAGTTTTACTTCTTTATCAGAAATGGAACGGGAATTAAAATGTATGACTCGCAATGTATACTACGAAGCCGGCGGTGAGCCAGTTGAAGGTAAGATTGCAGTAGCCCAGGTAACATTAAATCGTGCAAAAGATGGCAGGTTTGGCGCAGGTATTTGTGGCGTGGTCAATGCAAAAAGTGTAGTACTTAATCGAGTACTGTGTCAGTTTTCTTGGCTTTGCGATGGTAGCGAGTCAAGACGCCCAGTTAATAAAGCTCTTTGGGAAGAATCCGAAGCAGCTGCAAAGAAAGTTTTACTAGAAAACTTTAAGTTGCCAAGTTTAGAGTCTGCTTTATATTTTCATGCAGACTATGTAAACCCGCAGTGGAAAGGCATGGAAAAAGTTGCAAAAATTGGTCGTCATATTTTTTATAAAACTAAATCAGAGAGTGTTAAATGAGTAATATTGAAACAGGTAAAAGTGAGTTACCTAAAGAAGAAACTACTATAATGTCAGTAGTTGAAAAGATTAAAAGTAGCAAAAGTACTATTGATCCAGTAGGATGGATTAAGGAGCATGTAGCTAATATTAGTGCTACAAGTCTTCATATTATGTCAGTAATCTTACTACACTCTTCAACTATTCCAACGCTTCTTAGCTTAATGTTTGGTATAAGTGATAAGACGCCTATATTAGATATGGTGTTATTACTATGGGCAGCACTATTAGCAATGTTTGCACAAGCAATAATACAAAAGAACTATGTAATTGTAACAGTAATTACAGTTGGTTTCATGGTTCAATCAGTTATAATGGCCCTTATTTTCTTTAGGTAATAATATGAGTAGTGAGCAAGATAAGTTTAATCATAGTCGTCGTCTACAAAAAGATGAAAATGCCATTAAAAAACAACTTAAAATTGTAAAAGAACACACTCATATTAAAACCGAATATAATCCTAAATTAGATCAACCACATAGATTTGCTAAACATCATGCTATGGATTGTGGGCAACCTAATTGTCTCCTATGTGGTAATCCACGCAGGACATGGAATGAATTAACTACACAAGAAAAACGTCTTTTTCAAGACTTAGAAAAAACCACAGACAAGCATAGCAACGGAATACCAAGCGATGATAATCCATAATCTTTTTCCAACTGCTGTTGGTACGTTCAATTTAGGGTCAGACCTTACTACTGAAGAACTAACTTTTATTAGTAATCTGGAACTAAGAGGTAATAAATTAAATCTTACTAGTGCAGATACTTATTTATTCAAACGACCAGAGTTGGCAAAGATTGCTAAATTTTGTAATGATTCTCTTCAAGAGTATTTTCAACATACATATGCCCCTACTTATGATGTACGGCCTTACATAACTCAGAGTTGGGCAAACTATACAAATAAGGGGCAGAGTCACCATAAACATAGACACCCAAATAGTATAATATCTGGAGTATTCTATGTACAAGCAATAAAAGATATAGATCGTATTATATTTGAAAATCCAATTTCTGAGATACTTAAATTACCAACAAATGAGTTTAATGCATATAATTCAGATTCCTGGTGGTTAGGGGCCGAAACAGGACAACTATTACTGTTCCCATCCTCTCTATTACATCTAGTCGAAGAAGTAACTACTGAAACTACTAGAATTAGTATTTCATTTAATACATTTTTCAAAGGCTACATAGGTGAAGAAACTAATCTAACCCTTTTGAATATAGAAACTTAAATAGCTTAAAAACATATATTTGACTCTTACAGCCAAACTTGATATAATATAAGATTAGAAAGAAAAAATACTATGAAATATTGCGTAATTTGCAGCGAGGATATTGCAGAGGGGCGTTCCCTTTTAGGCTATAAAACTTGCCTATGCTGCGGAGAACGCAAAGCGAGGGAACATCGTCATTGTATTGTTCCACTTCATAAATCTAACTATATTCCTGTTTTTAATTTAAAGGATTTAGTTGGTGTTAACTCTAAAGGTGGGCAAGTAAAATGAAAGAATTAATGCACGATGTACTTGACATGAGACAAGCAGGTTTTTCAATTGAAGCTATTGCTGATGCACTTAAATGTTCTACGGCATTGGTTGAATCAGCTATTGAATTTATAAATCAAATAGAAGAACACTATGATCAAAATAAGCCGTAGCCCTGAAAGAAATACCTTTCAAAAAGAAAATTATATAAAAAGACAAAGAACAATAGGTAAAGAAGTTCTTACCGAATACTTAGAAATGTGGGAACGTATGCGTGAACAACATGAAGATAATCTTGTAAACCCAGAATGGCAAAAAAACAACTTAGAATATGAATTACGAACTAATCAAGATATCTTGAATAAGGTGCGTAATAGTCGTGTTTATGCTCAAAATCTTTATGCGGCTATGTGTAATATGCGGTGGATAAAGTATGATAAACCTTGGTCATGTTCTTGGAGATACTCTGGTGGTATCATAGCAGATATGCGTGAAGAAGGCGATTATATAGATTGGTATTGCTCAGGCATTCGTTGTCGAGAAAGGATTTCAGCAGAAGACTGGATCAATCTTACTCCTGAGCAAGAGCAAAGATACACTGAGTCGTTAGACTTTGTAGGTGAAAGCTGTGTAACAGAAGAAATTAAAAAAGATTTATTAAACCTAGGTTGGATGCCTAAAGAGTGGGAACAAGATGAAAGTAGCAATTAATCGTTGTTTTGGTGGTTTTGGGTTGAGCGAAAAAGCTTTTGAGCTTTTGCTTGCCAAAAAAGGCATAGCTTTTGAGAAGCAAGACTCAGGTTCCAGACTGCTTGGTAATGAGTACTATGTAGCAGGACACCTTGGAGATCAAGAATACTACCTTAGTGATTATCAGTATTGTGAAGATCGCTCAGACCCAGACCTAATTGCTGTGATCGAACAGTTGGGAAAAGAATCAGATGGTTGGGCTGCTGATATTGCAGTAGTAGATATTCCAGAGGGTGTTGAGTGGCATATACACGAGTATGATGGTATTGAACATATCGCAGAAAATCACAGGTGCTGGTACGGTGACTAATACTGATCTTAGACAAGATAGCAAAGGCAGAGTACCAGAATGGCAACCTGGGCAAAGAGTATGGATTGCCTGTTTAAGTAGAGAAGCTACAGTTATTCAACAACTACTAAAGTGGGACTACCCCGAATCATTTTGGGGTAATGTGCTATTACAATATGATGATGGAGTACAAGGTACTTCTAACTCATGGCAATTATCTAGAGTTATTACATAAAAATGAAACAAGAATTTGATAAACTACTGTGCGAACGTTATCCAAAGATGATGATAAATCGCAATAAGAATATGAAAGAAACCTGTATGTGTTGGGGATTTGAATGCGGCGATGGCTGGTTCAATATTCTAGACCAACTTATGGGTAATATTCAACATCATATTGACTGGAATAATAAGAACTTTGAAAAAGGTTATAAGCAATATAAAGAAGTACCACAAGTTACACTAGATCAAGTTAAAGAAAAGTTTGGTACACTTCGTTTCTATTACTCTGGTGGTGATGATAAGGTTGATGGTATGGTTCGTATGGCAGAAAGCATGAGTGCAGTTACCTGTGAAGAATGTGGTAACCCAGGTAAGCAAGTAGGTGGTGGTTGGATTACTACTCTTTGCAAGACTCATGCTGAAATTAAGGGAATATACGGTGAGGAATAAAAATAATCAGTTAACTCTAAATCGTAAACAGTTAGAGAAACTTAATAGTATTGTATCCCACTTTAAAGAAATAGATCAATTTACTATTAAAGTAAGCCACCTTAGCGGTATTGGGCCTACTGTGGAGGTTGGTTTTGATCTTATCAATGAAATTGATGTTAAAGTAGATATTACAGATGTATCATCATGGTAAGCACTGAACAAACTCTTAAAGAGTGTAACGCTCTACTATTTGCCATGATAGGTAATAAAGAGTTGGTAGAAGTCTGGTGGCTAAGCTCTAATCTAGCATTTGGCGGTAAAACACCAGAAAGTGTTTTCTTGTACGATCCTAATTCAGTACTAAGATACATTTGGGGTTCTTGTGATGGTTATTGGTAAATAAATTGGAGTAAGATAATGAGTTTAGATGTTAATTTAATGGTTATTATGCCTATTCCTATTCATTCGCAGAATATTACCCATAATTTAGCTAATATGGCCAGTCAAGTTCATATTAATACTGAGTTAACATTATACGATGTGTTGTGGAGGCCTGAGGAACATAATTTAGTGTATGCTAAAGATATATCTGATCACTTACATACAGCATGGAATATCTTGCTATCTGAGCCAGATTTTTACAAACAGTTTAATCCTGAGAATGGTTGGGGTAGTTATGATACTTTACTTGGTTTTGTATACAACTATCGTAATAAATGTTACGACAACCCTGACGCACTAGTTGAGGTATCAAGATAATGAAAATTTCCAGAGCCGAACAGTATAGCCATAAAGTATGGCAACTTGAACTACAAAAGCAAAAAGATGCTCGTGAAGCTGCTTATCAAAAGGCATTAGAAAAGCGCACATTTGATAATATTATAGCTGAAAGAGTAGCTAGAAATATTCGTTTAGACCTTGATAAAGGTCGCAATATTGATATTGAGTGTTAAGTTATGAACTTTCAAATAAAAGAAATTGTGGATATGGCAAACTCAGTAGGTGATGATTTTACTAAACAAATCGTACAACTAACTGCTCGCCATTGTGTCCGTTTAGCCTTTTTAAACCCTAAACTAGATAGTATACAATTAAGTAACGTAATATCTAAAGAGTTTGATCTGCCCTTGGATAACTATGACCATTCGGAGTACTACTTCGATATAACAAGGAATCGTTAATGACTCCAAATGAAAGATTAAGAGAAATTATGGTACTTATAGATAGTACTATTAGTTTAACAGATGACCCTAAAGAACTAATATTACTATCTTATGCCATGGCTCATAGATCAAAAGAGTTACTAGACAGGGCAATAGGCCCAGAACAAAGAAGAATGTTAATGAGAGAGTTAGCAAAATGAAGAGAGTAGTGTTTTTTGTTGAACCAGAGTGGGCATACGGTGTAATACACTACGACCTCAGTAAGTGGCTTCAACGACACAATATCCGAGCATCCGTGATGCCTTGGAATAGACAGTATACCTTTCAAGAGGTACAAGATTTAGCACAGCATATAGATTATTTCGTCTCCACTCCTTATGGACTGGAGGCGTTATGCATTCATCACTACGGAATTCAACCCGAGCAGTGCATTGTAGTTTGCCACTCCAGAGAAGATGTAAATTACTTCTTAGATAAATTACCTGTAGACTTTCAAAATAGAATACTTAAATGGGCTGCTGTTAGTGATTGGGTTCGCGGCGAGTGGCAAGACCTTTTAGGGACTCAAGAAAGACAGCGTGCTATTGATGTTACTCCTTTAGGTATTGACTATTGGAACTTTCACTCACCAATAGCTGAACGATTAGAATCAGTTGGATATGCAGGTGCCTATAGAATTGGTCATAATGATCATATTAAACGCACTGATTTAGTAGATCGAATATGTGAACGATCTGGATTACCGCTAAAAGTGGCTATACAGTATCATAACCTATTTACTACTATGCAAGGTTTCTATCCCCAGGTTGGCGCAGTTCTTATAACTTCAACACATGAAGGAGCAGGGCTTCCTGCTCTTGAAGCTGCGGCTGCAGGTAGATTAGTATTATCTACACCTGTAGGTCACTGGGAGCGAATAAGCCCTACTGGGTGTATAGAGCTTCCTTTAGAAGCCGAAGCTTTAGTAGAACACTGCGCCGAGGCTTTGAGTTACTATAAAAATAATCCTAGTGAATATAGAACGCGTTGTTTACAAATTCAGGAATATGCAAAATCTTATGACTGGTCAGCAGGACCTATTGACCAGTGGGCAACACTTCTATCATGAAATATTGGAAATATGTAGTCGAAGAAGACTACGAGGGTGAACATTTTGGTTTTAGCTTAATATCTGAAAAAGATATTATTAAAGATTACTTCCCTGAATGGGAACGTGATATGAAAAGTATGGGTAGAGAAGATGAGATATCCTATGAAAATTGTATTCAAGAGTGGGTTATCTACTATCAAGCCTGGCAATAAAAAATATTTATTTGATTTCTTAATCAAACCGCATTATAATATATGAAATACTTAATAAACTTCTTAGCCGTTATATATTGGATAGCTGGCATAGTAATTGCTAAGGGCTTTTGGAGCACCTTTTTTGCAATTATCTTCCCGTTATGGGCATACTATTTATTACTTGAACGACTAATACAACAATACCTACCATCATGAAAATTTCAATTTGCAGCGATCTCCACCTTGAGTTTGGGGATCTTGATATTAAAAATACTGATCAAGCCGAAGTGCTTGTGTTAGCTGGAGACATTTGCGTTGCCAGAGATCTCTTAAAATTCAATGACACAGAGCTTCCTGGCTTTGCAAACTTTCGTAGCCAACGCTACCATGAGTTCTTTCAGCGTGTTTGCCAAGAGTGGAAGCATGTTATCTATGTTATGGGTAACCATGAGCACTATCATGGAGATTTTGCTACTACTGTGGCACATATTCGTGAATGCCTTGGCTACAATGTTAATCTTCATGTTCTTGACAAAGAGTGTGTTTTTATTAACGACATTCGCTTTGTTTGTGGTACTCTTTGGACAGACATGAACAAAGAAGATGAGTTAACACTGTACTCTATTGGTGGAGTTATGAACGATTTCCGTCTTATCAAAGACAGTCGTGAGCCAGTACACTTCCGTGATGAAGAAGGTACTTTTAAAACTCGTCTAGGCAGTTTTAGTCCTCAGGCATCTGTTGAAGATCATAAAGCAATGATTGAACTTATCCAAGACGAGTGTGCTCTTGATTGGGATAAAATTGTAGTGGTTGGACACCACGCGCCTTCGAAGTTGAGTACTCATCCTCGTTACAAGTCGGAAACCATAGTTAATGGTGCTTACAGCAGTAACTTAGACGAGTTTATGCTGGATAATCCAAAGATTAAAGCATGGATTCATGGTCACACTCATGAGAGTTTTGACTATATGATTGGATCGTGTAGAGTTGTATGCAACCCACGCGGATACATTGGACACGAAAGCCGTGCTGATAGTTATGTACCACAGACCATAGAAATTTCTTAAGTTTAGGGTCAAAGGGGCAGTTATAGGTCAAAATTATTGACTTGTACTGCCCCTTTTTTTGTGTTATAATTATATTATGAAAAACGAAACGGTGACCACTATGTCTCAAAAAAGTAAAGCTCTTATAAATACAATTGCAGTATTAATTTTATCTGTTGCCTTTATGGTAACAGTTCACTGGCTAGTAGAACTTATTAGCTCTAGTATTATTGCTACTGCAATTGCCATTTTTATTTGGGGAATTGTGATCTATAAGCTATGCGTAGCTTATGAAAATGTACAAAAAGTTTTGGAATAAATAGGAATAAATATAATGATTAACTGGTTTAACACTTACGCTTCATTTTGCAAAATGCCTGAGTTTATAGCACCTACTTATTGGGTAGGTCCTACTGGTGATGGTCGTATGAGTCTTCGTATTGGTACTGGACCTGTTTTGCATATGACTAGATCTGAGTGCCAGGCTTTGATTGATACTCTTTCTGCTATTGGTTGCCAGCTTCCAGAGGATACTGAAAATGATTGAAGCCATTACTATTATCCTAGTGGTTGTTGTTGGTATAAATGTTCTAACAACAGTGTCACCAAGATTCCGCCGATGGATATACAAGGACAAAGAATGAACTTCTTTTGGGGATTCTTATTGGGTCTTATAGTGGGAGTGTTATATATGGCATACCGTTCTAATCAAGATGACAGGACAACCACACCATGAACGAACGAATTAAACAACTTGCCAATATCTGGGCCAATCGCAGAGCAGAAGATGAAAAGCTAGGTATCGTCTATACTTTTAGTGAGCCAGCATTAGAACAGTTCGCCCAGTTGATTGTGCAGGAGTGCGTTCACCTATTTGGTGTTACCCGTACTGAGCCTTCACTAGAAAAGTTTATTTTAGATAGGCTTGGAGTTCACCAATGAGCTCGTCAACTGGTATAACTGGCTTTATTGAAATCTTTGAAGCACGCCTTCAAAAGATGAAGTTACATCTTAAAGAAGAGCTAAGCAAAGCCAAAGGTGATAGAAATCGTAAAGCCATACGCCATATGCTTGCTGATGCTAGAAAACTTAATAAAAGTTTAAAAGAGATGCGAAATGCAGCAGCTAAACTGTGCCCGCATTGTGGAGAGAAACTATGAACGAACGAATTCGACTACTTGCTGAACAGGCTACCTCTTACATTGACCCATCAGCCAATGATGGCGTGTGTTGGCACTTTGACAAAGAAAAGTTTGCCGAGTTGATTGTCAAGGAATGTGCTAATGAAATTCTTAAATGGAAGTCTGAGCCATTTCCCTACGATCCTGAGTTTGGGGCAAAACTAATTAAAGAACATTTTGGAGTTGAATCGTGACTGAAGGAGAACAGGCAGGACGCTGGGCTATGCTGTACATCTACACGGCCTTGTTTACTTTAGGGTTTACTATTGTATCTATTTCGGTTTCGTTTATTCGGGGGTGGTTTTTATGAGCAAACTAATTCGACAACTTGTTGAACAAGCCACAACCATTGAAGAGCACGGATGGGGTGCGAGTTATGCTAACTTTGATCAAGAGAAGTTTGCTAAGTTAATTATATTTGAATGTACAAAGTTAGCCGTATTCCGTGGTGATGCAGCAACAGCTAAAGCTATTAGAGAACATTTTGGGGTTAAAGATGAAAGTTAAAATCGGTAAATATACAAACTGGGTTGGTCCTTATCAGATTGCTGAAATGCTCTGCTTTTGGGTTAAGCCTGGAAAAGATGAGTATGGTATGAAGTCTAAGCCTGACTGGGTTCACGAGTTTGGTCGTTGGCTGGGTGAGGATAAACAAGGTAACGATAGCTGGCTTACTAAAGCCTGCCAGTGGGTTGAGTCTAAGAAATCTCGTACCATTAAAGTACACATTGATCGTTGGGATACTTGGGGCATGGATAATACTCTTGCTCATATCATCCTGCCTATGCTCAAACAACTGAAGGCTACCAAGCACGGAGCGCCTTGTGTTGACGACGAAGATGTACCTGAGCACCTGCGTAGCACTGCAGCTGCAGAAAAAGAAAACGACTGGGACACAGATAGCAACCACTTTCTCCGGTGGGATTGGGTGCTGGATGAAATGATTCAGGCATTTGAGTGCAAAGTCTCTGACAACTGGGATGCTGCTTACCACTCAGGCACTCACGACTTTAAGTCAGTGCCTTGCAAGTGGGATGACGCAGGAAAGCCTACCTTATTTCAAATGGAAAAAGGACCAAAAGACACATACGAGTGCGACTATGAAGCACTTCGTGCACACGAAGCACGTAATCAAAATGGTTACCGCTTATTTGGAAAATACTATCAAAACCTTTGGGACTAATATGTCTAATATCACGGCTGCTGTTATTCAAGACAGCATTTATCAAGGCACAAGAATAACCACATTTGAACTAGAGTATCCACGCTTTATTCATGCGGAACTTCTTACTCACCGACAACTATCACGCAACTCAGCTAGCTCAAGGGCTATTCCTGTTGCAAAGATGCTGGATCTGTTAGAAACTAATCCTGCTAAGCCCGAGCACTGGGGCAAGAACGAGCCTGGAATGTCAGCTAGAGCAGAGATCGCTGAGCGAGATCAAGCTGAAGCCACTTGGCTGGAAGCTAAAGTTTATGCTCAAAAGCACTGCCAAACTCTTTTAGACCTAGGAGTTCACAAGCAGATCTCAAATAGGATCACTGAGCCTTTTCAGATGATTAAGGTGGTTGTCACAGCCACTGAGTGGGATAACTGGTACGCTCTTCGCAATCATCAAGACGCTCAACCTGAGATTCAAATATTAGCACAACGCATGCGACTAGCTCATGACTGGAGCCGGCCCCTAGAGCTTACTCAAGGCGACTGGCATGTGCCCTATGTAGACCGTGAAATTCAAAATGGTCAAATATTTTACAAAGCCGCTGGTGAGCATTGCACGCGCCCACAGGCCCGATTAGTATCAGCTAGCTGTTGTGCTCAGGTTAGTTACCGCCGATTAGACCAAAGCTTAGAGAAGGCTTTATCAATTGCTCAAAAGTTAGTGGCTGGCCGACCTTGGCACGCCAGTCCATTTGAACATCAAGCAAAACCCATGCTAAGCAATCTACAACCACACATCTGGGAGCCAGGAGCTACGCATCAAGATCGTGAAGCTAAGTTTTGGTCAGGCAATTTTAAAGGATGGATTCAGCACCGTCAACTCTTAGAGCAAGCTGAGTGATCTGATCCTAAACCGCCTAAACCTCAGCTACCCTACGCATATTTTAGTGTATTTTTACCTGAGTAAAAAATAACGCTTGACTTATGAAAAAATTCATGATATAATAAGTGATAATTAAATAATTCGAGCACAGGGGACCTCAATATGCAAAGAGGAAGCACCTTGCGCGAAGGGGTCAGAGGATGAGTCAAGCAAGGTAAGCTTACGTAGTTTGCATTAATTGAGGGTCCCCTACACAAACTCTAAGTAGGGAGACTTCGTCTCCGAAAAGCTAAAACAACTGTAAAAATATGAATTTTGAAAAAACCTTACCTGAAAACAATCCCCGCTTTGAACCCGCTGTAATAAAGCCAAGGGGTTTGAAGCGGGATCTTCGTTCGTGGCCGCTTGAATGGCTTGCTCGTCAAAACGGATTGCCCTTGACCCAAAGCTGCGACCAGCTGGGTCTTTCCTCACAATCGGAATGGTTTTTAGCCCAGCTAGTACACCACTTTGGGTCGTGGAAACCTCAACTAGTTGATGGTAAAGTAGATGCAGTGAGTACCGCTACTTACAATTTAGGGTCAGGCACTGCTGAAGAGCAAGAGTTTCAGCTAGCTTGTTGGAAATTAGCGTGTAGAGTTCCCCGTTCAAAACTGTCGCCAAAGCAGGTAGCACAACCTGAGTACAGCAGCCTAGTACCACTTATCCTTCTAGGCTTCAAGACCTACCAAGATATCCCCTACGATAGCTGGAGCAGACAACGATTGGAAGCTGTGATGCCTGAGGAGCTGGTGGCCGCAGCCACGACGGCTCATCCTGAGTATACGGCGGAGGAGATCCTAGAACTCAGAAGTCAGGGACTTTTAGTGCGGTCTGGTCGAACTGAGGGTCAACGCAGAGATCCCAAATCCACATGGAAGCTCACAGGAATTGGGGATACTTGGTTAGGTGAACTACCTTACTTAACTCAAGTACAAATAGCACAAATCTGGTTAGCTCACCCCGATATTCGACACCAGAATATGATTTTACATCCTGATGACTGGAGCAGTCAGCCGCAGCCCTTAATTAAAAC
>Ga0209246_10000040_pt1 | contig 53762 bp, 51 predicted proteins | sample LauGreSpBDMM15SN_2_FD_187560 | JGI IMG/M metagenome (GOLD analysis project Ga0209246, IMG submission 187560) | Freshwater lake microbial communities from Lake Michigan, USA - Sp13.BD.MM15.SN (SPAdes) (version 2) | ecosystem: Environmental > Aquatic > Freshwater > Lake | place: Lake Michigan...
TTGATGTGCAAATCCTTTTTATTGTTTTATTCTGCGAACAAAATTTTTTGAGTTCTTTAATTTCCATATTGTATAAAAATTGTAGAATGATATCTTCTGGTAATTTTTCCATTAATAATATAACACTGTAAATTTAAAATGGTAAAATAAATTTAAAATGGTAAAATAAATTTAAAACGGTAAAATAAATTTAAAATGGTAAAATAAATTTAAAACGGTAAAATAAATTTAAAACGGTAAAATAAATTTAAAATGGTAAAATAAATTTAAAACGGTAAATTTAAAACGGTAATACATTTATTTTAAAATTCTGTTTTCACGTTCTAAAAAGTTTTGTATTTGTTTGATATAACCAGGTTTACTCGTTATATTATTTGTATCAATATCAAGTGCATTTGCAATTGATTGTAATTTTTCCAAGTCAATAGTTGTAGCAGTTCTTCCTGTAATATTTTCTCTGTTATCACTACCACTTTTACGACCTCTACCGTCTATAATTCTAAATATTTCATCTCGTTTGCCATATTTATGATCCCACGTATCATCTTTATTCTTTTTACCTCTATAAGTACCGTAAATTGGATAATTTATTTCAATATCTGTATTATATTTAAGATCATCTTGATTTAATATATCTATTATACTTGTTTTATTTTGTTGTAGGTCTGATTTGGTTTTAGGTTCGGTTTTAAAAATATCTATTTTTTTTGTTTTTGAATAATTATTTAGGGTGTATTTATTTGTGTATTCTGAGAAATCTAAAATTTTAGAATAAATAGATGTTTCAATATTTATATCTAGGTCATTAAAAATATAATATGGACCTCGATTGATAACAAATCCTTCTCTGTCGTACATATCTAGCATATAAACCTTGTTGTTTACAATATGATGAAGGGTTGTATATATTGCATCATCAGTTATAAGTGGTTCAAGTGTTTTAATATGTGTTTTAATATCATCAAGATGCCAAATAAAAGCTTTATGGAATAGGTCCTTTATTGTTTCTAATACAAAGTAAATATCAAATTGATCAAAAAATGTCAAATACATATTATATGTTGATTTATCAATTAATTCAGATTTAGGTGTTGATCGACATGTATAATTACAATCTGTATAATCGCATTGTGGAGAACCAAGTACACCATTTTGGATAGTGTTTCTTGATTTATTTAATGAACAATCAAAACTAATTGTTTTTAATCTTCTTTCTATAATTTTATTACTAGTATCTTTTTCTTCAGATAGTATATATTTCTCTCTATCTATAAAAAACATTTTTAAATCCGATGAACTATCTATGTTTTTGTTACCATCTTTATAATATACAGAAACATATTTGTATATTTCTACATTTCGTTCAGATGGGTCAAGTGTTTGATGTGAATAATTTCTAACAGCTCTTCCTACAATTTGATTTATTTTACTCATATTCCAATATGGTTCTAGTATGTGAACTTGTCTTACTGCTTTTAAGGTAATACCTTCTGAAATAATAGGTGAACCAATTATGATACGTATAAATTTACCAGTTTTATTTTCCTCACTATTAAATACTCGTTTATAATACTCTCTATTTTTCAAACTAGTACTTTCATCAAATACAACAAAGGATTTATAATATCTTTCTTGAGAAATATTTTTACCAGAATATTCGTAAAAACCATTATTTAATAGCAATTGTTTTACAAGATATGTTCCCCCGTAATTTACATAATTAGAATATATGAATAAATTTCCTGTATCATTTTTCACTATATTTTGTAATAACAAATACAATTTGTTAGAATATTCTTTAAGATCCTTTGTTAAAACATCTTTGTTATTTAAAACATATCTGGTTCCTGATTTTGTAAAAACACTTAGAAAACCTAGTTTCCCATACTTTCCTCCAGGATATGACATTGTAGATGCATCGCTACTATTTTTGTATAAAGAACTAGCCTTTGAAATGACAACTTCATTTTCAGATATATTTTCTTCCGATTCAATCTTTTTTATAGTAGATGATATATCGTATTTGGATCCTTCTCCTAGATCTGATCGTAATGCTAATAAATAAGTTTTGTATTGATGTTCTGACATTTCGCAATTAACAATATTAATAGTACCTACTTTATTATTTATAAGAGGTTCTCCTATATCAATAGTTTTGGGATTTGTTTCCGTATTACCTCTTAAATAAGATACTTTTCCTAAAACGGCACTTTCTAATTTTTCTTTACCATATTCTGTTATTTCATAAATATCACCTTTTAATGCACTTCTATTAATATAAGATGATCTTTTTTTTATCAAATAAGATTGACCTGTGGAATCTGGTCGTAACAAATTATTACCTATAGGTAATTGAAGAGATTTATTATTTACATTTAGTAAATTTGCCAATTCAAAAATTTCTGTAGAATTATCATACATTGGTGTAGCTGTTAAAAGAATTAAACGATAATTATAAGATTTTGATAAAATATGAAATAAAGATGTATATACTTCATTACCTGTAATATTATGGGCTTCATCAACTATAATAACAGAATTATTCAAATTTTTAATTTGATCTTTTATAGGTTTTCTTTTTATTACTCCACCTTGTGTTTTTTTAATACGTTTTGTATTTTGACCAAATTCATCTTTTTCATAATCCTTTGCTCCTAATACACGATTAATAAAAGTACCGTATGTAATAAAATGATAAGTCTTGGAAATAGTTTTATTAGCTCTATGTATAATTTCATTACGATCTGTTTTTGATCCATTATAAGATATCTTTTCTGTATAAATATCATATTCTTCATTGTCAAGATATTCTTCACGAGTACATTTACTCATCAATTCATCAATAAAATTCTTTTCTATATTTTTATTTTTAACCAACACAACTACTCTCCTACCCATATTATTAATGTATTCCTTAAAACCTTCAGCTATAGTAATAGATGAACATGATTTACCTGTACCTACATCGTGATACAGTAAAATATTTTCATATGGTGTTACTTTGGAAATATAATTTCTTAATAACATTTGAGTTGGTTCTTGATGTATATGTCGCTTTTTTTTATCAGAACTATTTGATACAAACTCTAATTTATTCAAAACATTATCATTATTGTAATATATGTTTTCTACCATTGCTTATATAAAACATAGAAAATTAATTTATACTAGAAAATTAATTTATACTAGAAAATTAATTTATACTAGAAAATTAATTTACATTATAAAATTAATTACACTAAACTTCTACTGTACTGCTAATACTTATCGATGATTCCGGAAAAGGCATCGATAATAAAGATTCAGAAAGTATACCTACATTTCCAATTCCGTTTATACCCCCACCTGCAATTATACCTGTATTTGTATTTGTATTTGTATTTGTATTTGTATTTTTACCTTCTACAGATATGTACATAAATCTTGTGAGGTATAATATGACAGGTACAAATAATATATATATAAAATTGCTTTTTGGTTTACCATTTCTCCTTTCGTTTTCTACTGTATGTTTGTAAAATCTTAAAATTATATAAAATACAATAGTTGCAATTAGAACAAATACGTGAAAATTCATAATACTATTACATAGATTATAATTTATCAATTCCTTTCGCAGAAAAAGAAATAATAAAATAATTAATTATTATATATAATAAATGTCTAACATAAAACAAAATATTGAAAAAAATAGGGAATTAAAATCCGTTTTGTATGGTATATTAACAAAATACATTTACAAGTATATAAGACGAACATTTGAAAAAGAAAAAGAATTACATTCTACTATTGAAACAAGACCTAAATTACATCGTGATTTTCAAAAAGTTTTATTACAAATACCAAAATGGTCATCGCGAACTTTGGAAAAGGAATATACTAAATTTTTAAAATGGGTCAAGAAAAAGAATGATATAAACACAGAAGAATTAATGATAGACATTATAAAATTAACAACTGAAATAATCCTTAATAAATCTAGTATATACGTTACATCATTATTACAAGATTATAAATTTCCTAGTCTACAACAATTTTACTATAAATCTTTAAAAAAAATTGCCCGTATAATATATGAAGAACCAAAATCTTTATATACAATAAAAACATCCAAGTTAACTGATCAAATTGAAAATGTATTAAATATTTATTTACCTATTAAGCAAATAGAATCTGTTTTGGAATTTATAGAAAAAGATGTTGATCCAAGTATTAAAGTAAAATATAATTTTGAAAATGATAGCAAATCTACAGAATCTAGTAAATATAGTATAAGTTTACGTAAAAATAGTTCTGATAATAATAATTTAATTGTCGATAAAATATCTTCTTTACATTACGTGTCTTCTGATGATTTACATGATCTTAAAAATACAGACGATGATCATCTATCTGTAAAAAATAAGATTGTTGAAAATGATAATCTAAGACATATTGATATACAAAAAATGAAAAAATCACAATATTATTACAATAAACCCAAAGTAAATGAAATAAACGAATACTTTTTTAATGAATAATAGATTTAATAGATTTAATAGATTTAATAGACTTTTCATATAATATTTCGTTAAAAATTATATAAAAAATTATAAATATATAACAATGTCTTTTAACTTATTATCATTTGCTATATTTGATGACTTATTTTATACACAGCCAAAAACAAATGATCCAGAATCATCATTGCTTTGTTTAAGAATACCAAATGAAAATAAATATAAAAATATTTTTACAATTGGATATTTACGTAATAACCAATTCAAATGTATAAAAGACACAGGATCATTTATAATTATTATAAATTCAGATTTGATAGATGGTCCTACTGGAATTTACTGTATATCTCGTTCAGACAGTTCATTACAAGGAACAGTTAAAATACTTGTCGAATCAAATAGTAAGTTTGGGGATTCATTTGAATTAGTATGGAACCCCCTTGAATATCCATTATTAAACATTAATTATAATGGTAAAGATAGAAATATAAGAACTTTATTTTTTCATGTAAAAATAATTACTAGTTTTTAACGTTTCGAAGGCATTTGACGTCGTGAAATACCATTAGCTGGTAAGCGTTGTCCTGCAGCATTTCTTCTTGGTAAAATATTACCTTGAATAAAACTAAAAGTATCATTTTTAACTTGGTTTGCTTGGTTTACCTGGTTTGCTTGGTTTACTTGGTTTACTTGTTCTATCTTATTTAACTTTACCAAATCATTTTTTAAACGTTCTATTTCATTATCCTTTAATATAGTTATATTTTTTATATCAGTTCTATATCGTGACATTTCTACTTTCATACTTTCCAATTCATTTTCTAAATTTCTTCTAATATTTTCTTCAAAATTGACTTTATTTTGTAACTTTGAAATATTATCATTATTAGCTTGTAATTGTATTGCTTGTTTTTGATGATTTGATTCTAAAATATAATGACGTTGTTTTGTTTCAGTATTTTGCTGAACTGCTACATTCGTTTCCTTTTTAGAATCTTCCAATGACGTTTTTAATAAATCGTTATCTAATCGCAATGTATTAAATTCACCTAGTAAATTTTTATTTTCATTCCCACAATGTATTAATTTTTCGTTTAAATCTATTATTTGTTTTTCATATTGCGGATCAATATGATTAGTTTCCAATCTTGTTATATGAACTGACTTTTCTTGTAGTTGTCCTTGTAATGTAGATATTGTTTTTTTAAACAAATTTAATTTCATTTCTTGTTCCCCTTCCGTTTTTTTATATTTTTCAATTGTATTTTCCAATTCTTCTATTTTTACTTGTAACTTATTATGACCAATGTTTCTAACTGTAGAATTAAGTCTGTTTACAAATTCCACAGAAGTTTCACTTGCAACAACAGGTTCGATTACAGGTTCAATTACACGTTCAATTACAGGTTCAATTACACGCTCAATTACAGGTTCAATTACACGCTCAATTACAGGTTCGATTAAACATTCGATTACAGGTTCAATTACACGTTCAATTACACGTTCAATTACAGGTTCAATTACACGTTCAATTACAGGTTCGATTACCGTTTGATTTTTAGGAGGTCCGGTTGATGTAATAGGTTGGTTTTTAGGAGGTCCTTTTGATGTAATAGCTTGATTTTTAGGAGGTTCTTTTGATGTAATCTGATTATCTTTAGGAGCTTCTTGAATACTATTGTTTTGTTGTAATCTTGAAAAAAACCCCATAGATTGACTTTCATTAATTTTAATATTTACTTCTTCCATATTATTTATTATAATTAAATAATATAAAATAATTAATTTGAAATAACACAATACAAGAATAAGCTATATTAAATACAACTATCAGAAATTATCAGAAATTATCAGAAATTATCAGAAATTATCAGAAATTATCATATTCAGGATAAGTACCTGGTCCTCCATCTAAATTGGATTCTTCTTGAACATCAAAACCAACTTCTTGTGGTTGTTGTTTTTTTAATTGTGGTATATATTGACTAGCTAAAACTTCACCAATTGATTCTGATGCATCGTATTGTGTTATTTGTGATTTTTGAATATTTTCAATTGCTACTAACATCATATTTAAATTATTTAACATGTGTGTTTTATCAACTTTTAATGAGTTATATTGGTCATAAATTAATTTATATAATGTAGTAGATGTATCAAATATATATTTATATTTGATTTTATAAATCTCTTTGTAATCCGAAACAGATTCACCATTTTTGATAACAATATCCATATCTTGAATAAATTCATTTACCAATTCTCGAAGTTTTAGAACGTCAGTATCTTTAATGTTTCCAGACATTTATATAAACATTTTAAAAAAAAATTGTATTATTAACGTTATTATTAAAATTTAGTAATGTCTATAGAAGATCATACAAATACAATAACAATTGTAGATACAATTACAGCAGATACAATTACAGTAGATACAATTACAGTAGATACAATTACAGCAGATACAATTACAGTAGATACAATTACAGCAGATACAATTACAGTAGATACAATTACAGCAGATACAATTACAGTAGATACAGCAGATACAGCAGATACAATAGATACAGTAGATACAGCAGATACAGCAGATACAGTAGATACAGCAGATGCAGTAGATACAGCAGATACAGCAGATACAGAAGATACAGCAGATACAACAGATACAGTAACAATTGCATTTAAAGATACATTTAAAGATACAGTAACAATTGCATTTAAAGATACATTTAAAGATGTAGATTCAAAAGATATTATAGTACGTATTAATAGATTAACACAAAAAGAAAAAATTCATATATTGAATATTTTAAAAACACAAAATGTAGAATTTACAAAAAATTCAAATGGTTATTTTTTTAATCTTTTAAAGATAAATAAAGACATTATTAATAAAATATGTAATTGTCTCGAGTTAATAGAAAAAAACACAGATTTATTAAAAGAAATGGATAGAAGAAGAAATGAATTGTTAAAATATTATAGGCTTTTAATTGAAGATAAATTGAAAAATAATATAAAAAAGAAAAAACAAGAATATGTAGATAAATTATATGTAAAGGATTATACAAATGTGGAATATAATATTAAAAGAAAGCAAATGATAAAAAGAAGATTTGAATATATAAATTCGGAAATTGATACTGATATATTAATAAAGGATTATATAAAATCTAAATATAAATATAAAAAGGGTAGTATTTATCATAAAATTATAACATCTATAAAACTTTGGAAAAGTAAAAAAGGAAGAGAGAGAAAAGATGACGATGATAACGATGATGACGATGATTCTGCAAAAATAAATGATAAAGAAAGTTGTGATGGTGGTGGTGATGATGGTGGTGGTGATGATGGTGGTGGTGATGGTGAGAGTATTGCAGATATTACAGAAGATGATTCTTTTAATATAAATGAAGATACTAATACAAATGAAGAAAAAGAAGAAAAAGAAGAAAAAGAAGACAATGAAGAAAATGAAGACAATGAAGAAAACGATATAATATATAATTTGTTAAATGATGATGAAAATGACCAAGAAGATGATGTAGACATGGATGAAATAATAAGTGAAGAAAAAACAAAAATGGAATTTTTATATTATAAAAATTTATTAAACAAACAAGGTTTTACGTTTGATGAAAACAAAGATGTTATGTTAACGTATAAAGAATACATTAATTAAGTATTACATTAAAAAAAGTTGAAATTTATTTTTTTAATATGATTTTTTAAAATGGGAATCCCTTGGTATTTTTATACTATTTATAAAAAATACAATACTGAAAACGATTTAACCATAGATGAAAAATGTATAAATGATCTTGGTATTGAATATCTGTTTCTTGATTATAACAGTATGATTCATCCTTGTGCACAACAACTTTTACAAACAATTACGGATGGACCATTTACGACAGATGAATTGGAAACAAAAATTATAGATTCTTGTTTAGTATATACGAGATATATAGTAAATGTAGTTAAACCAAAATATTTGTATATAATGATTGATGGTGTAGCTCCAAGGGCAAAAATTAATCAACAAAGAGAACGTCGTTTTAAAAGTCATTTTTTTAAAACATTAATGACAGAACAAAATAACAATGAAAATAACAATGAAAAAAACAATGAAAAAAACAATGAAAAAACCAATGTCAATAACAATGTCAATAACAATGAAAAAACCAATGTCAATTGGAATTCAAATAAAATAACTCCAGGAACTGTTTTTATGGATAAATTAACAGATTCTTTAAGTAAATTTAAAAATGAATTGATTGAACAATGTTGTTTAAAAAGTGTAGTAGTATCTGATTCTGATGAAAATGGTGAGGGAGAACATAAAATGATGAAAGTGATATCTGATATATCAGATTTATGCGATAATAAAATTTGTATTTATGGTCTTGATGCAGATTTATTAATGTTAAGTCTTATTAACAAACGTTGTGATAATATTATACTTGTTAGAGACAATACATTTAACACTAAATTATCAGAATCTGATCGTGTTTATACTTATGTGGATATAAAGAGGTTACGTAGTTATATATGTAGAGATTTACGAATAGAGTTACATTCTGAAATAACAAATGATAATTTAATATACGATTATATATTTTTATGTTTTTTACTTGGTAATGATTTTTTAGAACATATTCCTTCTTTGAAGATTAAAGAAGGGGGTGTAAATGTATTGATAAAATATTATACGTCAATAATGAATAACAATTGTTATGGTAGTTTAATAAATATTAAACATTTATATTGTGGAGATTTAAAATCTAGTATAAATTTGAAATTTTTACAAGATTTATTTTATCAATTATCTAAAACAGAAGAGTATTTCTATAAAAATATTTATAGCGTATATAAAAATCCTAACAAAAAACATTATAGGGATATATATGATATGGATTTATCATATTCAAATGTTCATTTTTACAAAACAGATATTATCAATTATAATAAGCCTGGGTATAAACAAAGATATTACAAGTTTTATGGTGTAAAAGATGTAGATCTTGCTTGTGAACAATATATATCTGGGTTATATTGGATTTTAGGATATTATCAGAATCATATTCATAACAATTGGTCTTGGTATTATCCGTATCACGCAGTACCCTTTGCAAGTGATATATTTAATTATTTAAAGAAAAATCAACAGCAAACTGCTGATAAAGGTGCCTCTGGCTCTGATAAAGGTGCAGTTGATAAAGGTGCAGTTATAGAAAAGAGTATAGTAAATTTAGAATGTTTAAATCCGAGTAGAGCTTTAACTACACGTGAACAATTAATAATGGTATTACCAAAAGAATCATTATTAGAAATAATGCATTCTAAAGATTTGGATTTTCATGATAAACTATGTAGATTTTTTAATACAAAAAGTAAACAATTACAAGATTATTATCCTGAAAAACTTTATTTGGATATGATTCATAAAGAATATTTATGGCAATCTAAAATATTTTTAAAAACATTTAATAATGAAATAATAAATATTTTGATGTAATTTTTTTTTATTATCATATATTATAAAATACAATGGATTCTCAAAAAATGCTTATATTGCTTGTTCAAATTCTCTTGATCGCCGGTGCTCTTAACTGGGGTCTTGTCGCTTATAATGGTACTGATGCTGTAAACCTCGTTACTGGAGGAGGTGATATAGCTAAATACGTTAAATTTGCAGTTGCTGCTGCCGGTGTTTACCACGCCTACGTTCTTTACAGTGCTGCTTCTGCTTAAATACCTTGTCGTGTGTTAAAGGTACACAAATTTTAAGTTTAATTATTTATTAAGTAAATAATTTAACTAATATATTTTAATATATATGATTTTGCATATTCCGGATCATTATTTAGTTTATAAAGAAGACTGTTATCTTGAACTAGATCCATTTTAATCGTATCGCACAATTTTTCGACATAATCATCGGATAATCGTATATTTGATAGGTTATTTTGTAAAAAAAATTTTAAACTATTATAATCCATAATATGACTAAAAATAAATATTTTTTCAGATAGACCAAAATCTTCTGGTTTAATAACTATACATGTACTTAAGACACCTTGATAAAATGAACACGGACCTGTTATACAATTATTTATGGGTAAATTTATACCTAAAACAGTAGATACAAAAACATCCAATGTTTTCAATATGTACAAATTATATTTTTTAAGCGTATTTGGATAAGTGGTATAAATACGTGAAATAAGACCAGACAAATCTGTTATACCATTTCTTTCACCTATACCTAAAACACAAGTATTAATATGCGTGCAGCCATTTAATAGTGCTATATATGCATTTGATACAGCACATGAACTATCGTTATGGAAATGACATTCTATATCTAATTCTGATCTAGTAGTATTTTGTATAATATCTAAAGTATCTTCTATATCATAATGAGTTGCAATACCTACTGTATCAGTTATACCAATTCTATCTACATAATCTTCTATAGCTAAAAATAATTTACAAAGTATATTTGGATCAGTTCTAAATGAATCTTCTGTAGAAAATATTATTTCTATATCGGGATTAATTTTCTTGATATAATCTAAATTTTTAACAGAATGTTGTATTATTTCATCAATTGATTTATTATTGCAATTTAGATGACTTGATAAAATGATTCCATCTATATTACATTGCAATGCCTTTTCAATATCACTCGTGTGATTTCTTATATGAGCTATTAATTTTATACCAAGTCCGAGATCTTTTTTTAATTGTACAAGGGATTTGTATTCCTTAAAGGCTATATCAGAAGAGTTGGGGTTTATTAATTCAGCATATTCTATACCAAATTTATCTAGTAAAATTAAAAAATCTTGTTTTTGATTTAACGTAAAATTACATATTGAATTTTGCTGTCCTTCTCTTAAAGTAGAATCTATTATATAATACCTTTTCATATTAGTATTTTTTAGTATAAAAAACGAATGTAAGGAAAAACGAATGTAAGGAAAAACGAATGTAAGGAAAAACGAATGTGGACCAGATTGTAAAAAAACAGATTGTAAAAAAACAGTAAAAAAACAGATTGTAAAAAAACAGTAAAAAAAAAATGTAAAAAACGAATTGTAAAAACGAATTGTAAAAAACGAATTATAAAAAATTGATTTTATACTAATTAATGCTTTTAATTACAACATTAGTGCGTAAAAAATTATAAATTAATTCCTATATTAAAATTAAAAAAGAACAAATGAGCAAAGTAACTACTTCCACTAAAACTGCAACTAAAACCACTAGAACTAAGGCAACTCCAAAAGTTAAGGAAAATGTTGTTGTCGAACAAGCAGCACCTGTAACTGAAACTGAACCTGTAACAGAAACTGTTACTGTACCTGTTGAAACCGAAACTGTTACTGTACCTGTTGAAACCGAAACTGTTACTGATTCTATGAAACAACGTTTTGAACGTTTAATCAAGTCTAAGCAAGATCTTATGAACGAATTGAAACGTGAAGTTCAAGAATTGCGAAAGATGCAACGAGATCACGAACATGCAATCAAGGAAGCTTCTAAGAAGAGTAAGAGAAAGAAGAGTCAACGTGATGATGCGAATCCTAGAAAACCATCTGGATTTGCTTCTCCAGTAGTTGTATCTGATGATCTTTACAGCTTCCTTTCTCAATTTGGAGTTAAAAAGGAGGATCCTATTGCTAGAACTGATGTTACTAGATACATTACTTCTTATATTAAGGAGCACGATCTTCAAAATCCTGAACATAGACGTGAAATTATTCCGGATGCAGCTCTTGACAAGTTATTTGGACCTGCAATTGAGCCAAAGGATCCTAATGATCCAAAGTCACCTTTGGTTTACACTTATCTTAAACTTCAAAGATATTTGTCTCCTCATTTTCCAAAGAAAGCTACTGCTTAAAAAATTATAAAAATTATAATAAAAAATTTTTTCAACTTAATCATTATTTAATATACAATGATTAATTTTATAAAACATTAAGGTAAGGTACCTCATCGAACTTTAGATTATTTAGATTATTTAGATTATTTAGATTATTTAGATTATTTAGATGTAGTATGTGCTCTAAATTTAATTGTAGTAGAAGACCAACTAGGAATATTTGTAGAAGTATATTGAATTTGTCCTTTACTATTTACATTATTTATAGTAAATACAACTCCTGTATTGTCTCCAACAAATGTAGTATTTACGGCCCAGTCACCTGTGTCTTTTTGTACACCTCTGATATTATAATTAGCATAAAGGTTACCATTTTCTGATAAAATAGATACGGATATATAAGAAGTAAATGATCTAACAATTGTATTATCAAAAGCAAGACCAGTGATACTAGCTTCAGGAGTTTGATTATTTCCAGCAGAGAATGATACTTCTTTAGAAATATCACCTAAACTTGGTGTAATATTAATTGTATTAGCAATAATATTTGATGATGTTATATTAGTGGCGACGATATTAGATATAGTTCCACTTGGAGAGAATACATTTCCTGTACTAATTTGAGTTGTAGCTAAAATTGTTCCTACAGTCATTCCAGTGGCGTCAATAGAACCAGTGCTTGTAGAAGTAGATACGACATTGCTGATAGTAGCAAGTGGTGCATAAATAGATCCAGCGCTAATTTGTGAAGTAGCGAGAATACTCCCAACAGTCATTCCAGTGGCGTTGATAGATCCAGTGCTTGTAGCAGTTGCGACAACATTGCTGATGGTAGCAAGTGGGGCATAAATCGATGCAGAACTTACTTGAGTATTGACTAGAATATTAGAAGCAGTAATGTTGGTAGCCGAGAGATCAGTTACAGCAAAGTTTCCAGAACTCAAATTAGTAGCAACAATATTAGTAACGGTTGCATTAGTAGCATTTAATTGACCAGAACTGACACTAGTTGTAGCAACAATAGTTCCGGTTGTCATACCAATAGATACACCAAGAGATCCTTGAACATCTAATTTATAAGCAGGAGCACTGGTACCAATACCAATATTACCCGCACTATTGATTCTCATTGTTTCAGCTCCGACATTAACAAAGTAAAGATTACCATCAGTTACACTAGGATTTGCAGAGGCAAGAACTTTTGTACTTTGAGCGATATCAATAACTCCACCAAGAGATCCCCAAGCACTTCCTGGACCATAACCTTCAAACTGTTGAGTTTCAGAATTATATCGAACATAACCATTTTGGGGAACAGCTGGTCTTGCTGCAATATCACCAGTTGGAATTTTGAATGAAGGTCCAGAGATAACTACATTAGATCCCATTGTAACATTGCTGCTAAGAATTGATTCGCCAGTGACACATAATGCACCAGCAGTAACAGTTCCTTGGAGAATACTGGTTCCAGTTACATTAAGGGCACCAGCAGTAACAGCACCTCTAAGTAATGATTCTCCAGTAACAGCAAGAGCACCAGCAGTAACAGTTCCTTGGAGAATACTGGTTCCAGTTACATTAAGGGCACCAGCAGTAACGGCGCCTCTAAGTAATGATTCTCCAGTAACAGCAAGAGCACCAGCAGTAACAGTTCCTTGGAGAATACTGGTTCCAGTGACATTAAGGGCACCAGCAGTAACGGCGCCTCTAAGTAATGATTCTCCAGTAACAGCAAGGGCACCAGCAGTGACAGTACCTTGGAGAATACTGGTTCCAGTTACATTAAGGGCACCAGCAGTAATTCCAGTTGTAACACCAAGAGTTCCCTGAACATCTAATTTATAACTAGGTGAACTAGTACCAACACCAATATTACCTGCACTATTGATTCTCATTGTTTCAGTTCCGACATTAACAAAGTAAAGATTACCATCAGTTACACTAGGATTTGCGGAGGCAAGAACTTTGGTACTTTGAGCAATATCAATAACACCACCAAGAGATCCCCAAGCACTACCTGGTCCATAACCTTCAAATTGTTGAGTTTCAGAATTATATCGAACATAACCATTTTGAGGAACAGCTGGTCTTGCTGCAATATCACCAGTTGGAATTTTGAATGAAGGTCCAGAGATAACTACATTAGATCCCATTGTAACATTGCTACTAAGAACTGATTCACCAGTGACAGATAATGCACCAGTAGTAACAGCACCTTGAAGAATACTGTTTCCAGTGACATTAAGAGCACCAGCAGTGACAGTTCCTTGGAGAATACTGGTTCCAGTGACATTAAGAGCACCAGCAGTGACAGCACCTCTTAAAAACGATTCTCCAGTAACAGCAAGAGCACCAGCAGTGACAGTTCCTTGAAGAATACTGGTTCCAGTGATATTAAGAGCACCGGCAGTGACGGCACCTCTTAAAAACGATTCTCCAGTAACAGCAAGAGCACCAGCAGTGACAGTTCCTTGAAGAATACTGGTTCCAGTGATATTAAGAGCACCGGCAGTAACAGCTCCTTGAAGTAAAGATTCACCAGTAACATTAAGAGACCCTGTAGTAATTCCTTTATCAAGAATAACATTGCCTACAAATCTTGCACTTCCATTAACATCTAATAAGTAAGATGGAGCAGATGTGTTCAAACCTACGTTTCCACCAGTAGTAAAGATACTACCAATAGTGTTGCTATTTCCTATAGCAGCCAAGTTATTACCTACATAAGCTATACCAGCAGAAAAGTTTGTATCGACGAGGTTAGTAGTAGTGATATTAACAGTTGTAATAGTTCCAGCTACAAACAAGTCAGATGATAAGTAAATATTACCAGCAGTAATAGTACTAGCAGTCATCCAAGAAGTTCCTAATGTAGCAAATGAACCACTTGTAACATGGATATTTCCAGCAGTAATAGAATCGGATTTAATATTTGATATAGTAGCAATAGGAGCATAAACAGATCCAGCGCTAATTTGAGAAGTAGCAAGAATACTTGCAACAGTCATACCAGTAGCATCAATTGATCCAGTGCTGGTAGCAGTAGCGACGACATTGCTGATGGTAGCAAGTGGAGCGTAAACAGATCCAGCACTAATTTGAGAAGTAGCTAAAATTGTTGCGACAGTCATACCAGTAGCATCAATTGATCCAGTGCTGGTAGCAGTAGCGACGACATTGCTGATGGTAGCAAGAGGAGCGTAAATAGATCCAGCACTAATTTGAGAAGTAGCTAAAATTGTTGCGACAGTCATACCAGTAGCATTGATAGATCCAGTGCTGGTAGCAGTAGCGACGACATTGCTGATGGTAGCAAGTGGAGCGTAAACAGATCCAGCACTAATTTGAGAAGTAGCTAAAATTGTTGCGACAGTCATACCAGTAGCATTGATAGATCCAGTGCTGGTAGCAGTAGCGACGACATTGCTGATGGTAGCAAGAGGAGCGTAAATAGATCCAGCACTAATTTGAGAAGTAGCTAAAATTGTTGCGACAGTCATACCAGTAGCATCGAGGGATCCAGTGCTGGTAGCAGTAGCTACGACATTGCTGATGGTAGCAAGAGGAGCGTAAATCGATCCAGCACTAATTTGAGAAGTAGCTAAAATTGTTGCGACAGTCATACCAGTAGCATCGATGGATCCAGTACTGGTAGCAGTAAATACGACATTAGATATGGTAGCAAGAGGAGCGTAAACAGATCCAGCACTAATTTGAGAAGTAGCTAAAATTGTTGCGACAGTCATACCAGTAGCGTCGATGGATCCAGTGCTGGTAGCAGTAGCGACGACGTTACTGATGGTAGCAAGTGGTGCATAAATCGATGCAGAACTTATTTTTGTATTTACTAATACATTTGAAGCAGTAATATTTGTTGCGATGAATTGTTCTACTGCAAATGCACCTGATGTCATATTTGTAGCTACAAGGTTTGTAATAGTACCTTGTGGTGCATATAAACCACCAGCAGATATTTGAGTTGTAGCTAAAATGCTACCAATAGTCATATTAGATGCATTTATAGATACTGATGTTAAGTTTGTATTTAAAATGTTTTGAATAGTACCAGTTCCAATGGACAAATAAGCTGATGTAATATTTGTTGAGAGTAAATTTGTTGTAGTAATTGAAGTTGCCTTAAGATATTCTGATGTAAAAGATCCTGCTGTAAGATCTCCGGATATAATTGTATTTCCTCCTACATTAAGATTTTTTTGAATAGCTACACCACCAGATACTACAACGGAACCATTACTAGTCGATGTACTTTGAGTATTATTAATAAATGATGCAATACCAGACATTCTAGTTGCACCTAGAGCTGTAAAACCTCCATATAAAAGAAGGGAGGCACTTGTTGGATTTGCAGTTGTAGTATCTAAAACAACTATGGGTTGATTAAAGTACAAATTTGTATAAACACTTGACATTTTATACAATTAATAAAGAAAATAATAAACGCGATATTGCGTCTGTTAATTAAAAAAAAATCTTTGTGACAAAAATAGATTTAGTGAGTTTATTTTAATATTTTATTCACATTTGCATTTTTCACCACATTTGCATTTTTCACCACATTTGCAAATTTCACCACATTTGCATTTTCCCCCACACTTGTAATTTAAATCACATTTACATTTTGTTCTATAATATTCAAGTTCGTTTTTTAAAGTATTACACATTTCCAATGCATCAAATATATCTTGTTTTAAAGTTTTAGGTAACAATTTCTTATAATATGCTATATTATCCATCAAACCCTTTATGAGAATACGTTCTTCTTCAGACCATTCTTTTTGTAATAAGGTTTCTAATTGTTCCTCAAACATAATCTATATATTACCAAATCAAAATAAATTTATATTATTAACAAAATTCTTATTAAATTTATCTTAATACAATTTGTTTATTAGTTCTAAGGTACATTTTTCTTTATATACGCATACATTTTTTATTCTTTATAATATTCATCATCTAAATAATTTTCGTCTAAAGAATTTTTGTCTAAAGAATTTTTGTCTAAAGAATTTTCACTATCTATAATAGAATATTCTACAATTTGCATTTCATTAATAATCTTGGCTTGTTCAATAACCAAGTTGCAAATAAATCTATTATCTATAAATTGCAAGTTTGTTATTTTTACTATACAAACTATATCTACACTTTTCATCGCCTTCAATTTTTCTAAAGAAATTTTATTTTTACATTTGTCATATAATGAAATATTTTTTGATAATAATAATGATAAATAATAATCATCATTTAATCTATTAACATTTGAAACTAAACAATTTATAATTTTATTCATTGTAAATTTTTTACCCAAAAACCACGTCTCTGATTTATCGTGAACTATATCTATTATATAACTTTCTAAACTTTGTATAAAATTATAAAAATCGTTGTTTATTACTAATTCTACAACATCATCTATAATATTCGTTAACTTGAAACACGGTATCTGAACATATAATGGATTCCCTAAATAATTTATGTCTATATAATAAATAGACTTGACAATATTCTGTACAATGTTATCATCACCAACTACATTTATTGATTTTATTTTTTTATAAGGTCTATTGTCAAATTTTATTTTACCAATATCAATCTTATTATACATATACACCGACATATTTCCAGACATATTTCCAGACATATTTCCAGACATATTTACAGACATATTTACAGACATATTTATAAAATATATGTAAAAAAAATACATATATTTTACACATCAAATGTAAAATTAATTAGACGATAAATTTCAGTACCTACCCGCTTACGCGCTCTGCGTTAAGTTACGCGCTGTGTGTTAAAGGTACCTTTACTCTTTTGTTATAAATATATAATCATCACAATTATTACAACTAACAATTTTTGTTTTTATAACTTTTTTATCACCACTATTATAAAAATCCATTACCTTTTTAATATCATAAATATTACGTATAAAAAACAAAATTTCTTCACATACATAATAAATAATTGGATGACATATAAATATCACACTAATAACCATGTCATTTATATTTAATAATAATAACAAATATATAACTAAACCGGTTATAGAACGTTTTATTCTATCTGTATAATTATCAAGTGGATTTATATATTCGCTAACAAATAAATAAGTTATTACTATAATTGCATTAACATAAAATACAAATAATTTCAATAAACATACAATAGAATATAATGTAAAAGCTTTTAATACATATAAATAAAAAGTGATACTTGAATCACCCCTTTGTACCATAAAGTATTTGTAACTAATAATGTTGTAAATCGCTTGTACTATTTCAATTTTATGTATATCAAACCATCTTTTATCTTGAATGATTATATTTATAATATACAAAGAATCATCTTTTGTTATTGTATTAAATAAAAACCCACTACTATAATAATAGGCCAATTTTATAGCCTTGTAATAATAATACGTAGATTCAGTATCTTTTAAAAAATACAATACATGTATAAACAAATATGACTTTAAAAAACCAAATACTAAATCAATTGATAAATACTTGTATAATATAAATATTTGATAATTTTGTATAGGTTTTATACCATTATCTAAATTCTGAAGCCCTGATATTATCAATTTTGAACAAGAATACTTTAAAAAAATTTCTTTATTTTCACAATATCGTCTATAATAATCCTTCACATTTACAAGTATTTTATTTTGTATAACTGGTAACGTTAATAACAAATATACAACATAATGCAAATCCTTAATACCTTGCCAGTTAAAGTTAAGGGTACCTTGCCAACTTCCTTGGTCACATAAATTCCAATCTACAAATGAATAAAACCCATATACAATACAATACAATATGTATCTATCTATACATTGTATTTCATATAAACTATTGTATTTTGTAATTAATATTCGTTTTAAATTGTCATTATACTTGTCCTTGTCATTATACTTGTCCTTGTCATTATACTTGTCCTTGTCATTATACTTGTCCTTGTCATTATACTTGTCCTTGTCATTATACTTGTCCTTGTCATTATACTTGTCCTTGTCATTATACTTGTCCTTGTCATTATACTTGTCCTTGTCATTATACTTGTCCTTGTCATTATACTTGTCCTTGTCATTATACTTGTCGTTTGATACTTCTTGGATTTTATAATAAATGTATTCTATTCCAAACTTTATAGAATTAACAACTCCATCTGATACAATCATTGCTTTTAATAACGGAACAGGGCGTATAAATGTCCTTGTCAATGTCAATATAAAATTATGTGATTGTGAAAAAAAATCATAATACAACCAATACATTTATGGTTTAATATACAATTCAATCAGAAAATAACTTTTATTTTAATACTTTAATAAATTAAAATAATAATTTTTTAGTCTGTTAGTCTTTTTAGTCCTTTTTGTTAGTCTTTTTAGTCCTTTTTGTTGTCCTTTTTGTTGTCCTTTTTGTCCTTTTTGTCCTTTTTGTCCTTTTTGTTGTCCTTCTTCCATAAACTTAAATTTTTATTGTTTAACAGTGGGTGAAAGATACGTTCTCCACCTTTTGTATACATATCTGTTAACATTTCATTACTTTTTTTCAGAAGCTGCTTGTATTTCACTAGTAAAAGTCTTATTACCTAATCCAAAACCACCTATCCAAGGACTACTTTTTGTAAACATGTCTTTAAATATTTCACTAGGATTATTTTCAGTTCCAAATTGAACGTCTAATGTATGTTTTGGTATATACCTATATACTATTTTTGGAGGAGGACATCTTAAATCAGATTTAGCCCAAGAAACAGCCACAAAAGCTATACCTATAACTAATAATAATAATACTATTATATCCATATATTCTTATTAATTACAAAGAAAAAATAATAATACTATTAATGTTAAACAAAAATAAAAATACCTTACTGATGACATTATCTTACATCTATATACATCTATATACATCTATATACATCTATATACATCTATATACATCTATATACCAGTGCTTTAACATTCTATAATATATTTAAAATAATCATAAAGCAGTTCTGCTACACGGTTCCAACTATAGTCCTTGATTATATAATTTTTCATTTTACTATAAGACACGACGCCAGTATCACTTCGTAATTGACTTAATGAAGATATCCTTGATTCACTGGCTAATATTAAATTCAATAATCTTTCAAAATCTATATTGTTTTGTTTATAACCATTTGTTAACTCTACTATATTGGATTCTATATAAATAATATGATCTTCACCACCATTTGTATAAATATCATTCATATATTCTTTTGTACTACCAGTTTGTGGTACCATTACAGGTAATCCAGCTGATAATGCTTCTAATGTTGTCAAATTAAATCCTTCTGCTAAATAAGGTGACAAATACAAATCAGCAGCATTAAATAAATCATTAATTTTAGAATACGATAATGTTTTATCCGTAAAAATAAGATTATTTGCTAAAAGATACTCCATTTCCTCCTTTGTAATCGCATTTGCAGCTCGTAATTCTTCAAAATAAATTTCTAAAAATGCCTTGGATTGATACAAATCAGCCGTACCCTTTAATAATAATTTAAAGTTCTTTTTACCTAGTCTATTTACTAAAATATTTAAACATTGCAAAATATACAACATACCCTTGTTTTTTGTCATGGAACCAATATTAATTAGCAAAATATCATCAGGTTTTACCTTGTAAAAATCTCTGATACGTTGTCTATTACTGTTATCATATTTAAATACATTTGTATCCACACCGTGAGTAATAATCCTATTCCTTTCATCTGGTAATCCATACTTTTTCATACCAAAAGATGACCATACACTTGGTGATGTCATGTACAATTTTGGATTATCTTTTATATACGTTTCAACAATTTCCTCTGATGAAAATTGAGGATCATTACATGTAAAATAGTTTTTATCCAATGTGGCAAACTCTGATGTATAAAATACACATTTAGGAATATCTCTCAACATATTCATATCATAAGGATACGTAATACTATATACTAAATCTACATCTTCACCATTCCATACCTTGAAATTACGAATAATATTATTATATTCTTCACTGTAAACCAATTTTTTAGAAGAATTCCATTCCTCTCTAAAATAAGGCATTTCTTGTATATAAAATTCAATGTCTTCACTGTAACGTTTATACAAATGAACTATTTGAAAACAGTTTACTAATGAATAACTATGGGGGATTTCAAACCATCCACGAAATAAAACTCTTATTTTTTCTTTAGTTTCCATTTATTAATATTATTGTAATAATAATATTTTTTATTTTTAAACTCGTAATATTAAATGAAAAATTAAATTTCATTTAATCTGTAATTTCGTTTAATTTGTAATTGGTATTAAATTTATCATTTAGTTCAGATACTCTTTTATTATATGCTTCTGCAGCTTGTATTTCATCTGTAAAAGTGCCAATATGTATTTGTTTTTTATTATAAACAACAATTGATTTATATTTTCCAGTTCGTTTATTAAGACACACTCCTAAATATTTGCTTGATCCCAAGTCGAATCTAACGATTCGCGTTCGCTTCGCTCACAAATTGTAAAAATTCTACCAAAAATATTTTCTCAAATAAAATGAATTAAAGTTAAAACAATAATAATTTAAAGTGATGTCTAAAAGTGAAAATATTAAAAATTACTACATTAAAAAACATATTGAAAAGAAAAAATTAGATTCTAAATTGAATGCTGGAAATATAAGAATTAATAAAGAAAATTCATTAGAAAATAAATTATGGGAAAATTTAATTAGTAGAATGAATAAAGCGTATAAACATAAAAATATTATAAGAACTATATCTTATAAAACATTAATTGGATGTGATGAACGTCAATTGTATTTATATTTAGTTAATTTATTACCAGAAAAATTAACTATGAATGATTATGGCAAATGGGAAATTGATCATGTTAAACCTATAATATTATTTGATTTAACTAATGAAAAAGAGCAATTAAAATGTTTTAATTACAAAAATCTTAGACCATTAGAAATGTCAATAAATAGACAAAAATTACAATTACGATTATAATAAGAATTATAATAAGAATTATTCATATTATAATAGAAAATATTTTTGGTAGAATTTTTACAATTTGTGAGTGAAACGAACTCGAATCGTTAGATTCGACTTGGGTTGATGTATTTATATTCAACATAATTGTTTCTTCATTATGACCACCTTCGTTTTTGCGCTTCTCAGAACGGAGAAGCGCAATTTTATAATCTCTATTTTCAGTAAAATGTTGTTTTAATAATCTTTTTCCATTACCTTTGTTAGAAAATCCTATAAATTTCCATACATTATCTAAATTGATAATGAAATCATTAATTGGATGATAATGTAAGAATAAAAACAAATTACATACATACAATTTTTGTTCATCTTCTGAAAAATTATCTTTTAATTTCTCTATTAATTTAGTTTTATCATATATATCTATAGTGCTAGTTTGTATAAGAGTTTTTATGTCAACGGGTGTTTTATATATTTCCATCTTAATTTGTATATTCTTTTGTTTTTAAATAAATTTAATTAAATAAACATATTTAAATTAAATAATTATAATAAAAATAACAATAAACAATTTGGTAAAATCTTGATATTATCGTCTTATTTCGAGTGATATTTTTTATAATATTTATTAAGAGCTTGATCAAAATTTAAACTCTTTCCAAAGTGAAATGCCTCTGGTCTTTTCTCCAAGACCATCTTACAAGCTTCTTGTGGAGTATACCCGTGTTTTGAGACCATATATACCGCCACACTGATAGCGCTCCTTTGTCTACCAGCGTAACAATGAACAAGTATGTTGTCGCCCTGTATAACAACGTGTTTATGTATAAAGGCAACAATGACTGGCATAAATTCCAACATTAGGTCATAATCTTTTTGTTTTAAAGAATCGTCTACAGGAATTCTCATATATTCTATATCTTTATCTTTATGAAAATGATTAGGAATATCTTTAGAACAATTTAATACAGCACGTATGTTTTTTTTCTTGAAAAATTCTTTATCTTTTGCAGCTTGAAAATTACCAAGATATAATCTGTTCATAATTTTATCGTATTTTGCTAAAGGTTTATCTTCATCAGGAATCCTCAAACCTGCTTTTATAGGAGAATGTTTTCTAATATAATCAGCCAATGAAACCTTATGATTTGTTCTTCTTGAACGAGGAATAGATTTCTGTTTCTTCCTATCTGTCATCTCGTTTTAATTAATATAAGCATATAAAAAAAATATATATAATACTTTTTTTATTTAATCACAATACAAATTTACTTGCGCTTAGTTGAACGTTTCTTTGGAGATTTAACCTTTTTAGACTTTCTCTTTGGAGATTTAACCTTTTTAGACTTTCTTTTTGGAGATTTAACCTTTTTAGACTTTCTTTTTGGAGATTTAACCTTTTTAGACTTTCTTTTTGGAGATTTAACCTTTTTAGACTTTCTTTTTGGAGATTTAACCTTTTTAGACTTTCTTTTAGGAGATTTAACCTTTTTAGACTTTCTCTTTGGAGACTTACTTTTTGAAGACTTTCTTTTTGGAGACTTAACCTTCTTTGGAGACTTAACCTTCTTGGAAGACTTTCTTTTTGGAGACTTAACCTTCTTGGAAGACTTTCTCTTTGGAGACTTACTTTTTGGAGACTTACTTTTTGGAGACTTACTTTTTGGAGACTTAACCTTCTTGGAAGACTTTCTCTTTGGAGATTTAGCTTTCTTGGAAGACTTTCTTTTTGGAGACTTACTTTTGTTTTTAATACAACTTTTATTTTTGCTAAGTTTTTTACCTGGTGGGCATACTTTTCCACGAGAAATGTTGTAAACTTCAACTGGACGAAGATTACGTTTAGCTTCTAGAAGATTCATAGAAACTGGTGATCTTCGTAACTTGGATCTAGCAGCCATAAGTTGTTCAGCACCAACATCTCCTCCAAATAAATTAGAAATAAATTGTTCAATCATTTTATAATTATACGCAATATTTTAATTATTTAAAATTTGTAAAAAAATATTACTTTAAAACTTGTTAAAGATAAATTTAGAAATTTAGAAGAACTACTTGATCGGTACGTTTAAAGGAAATCAAGAATATTCCCATAAAGAACCAGCGTATAAAGTTTTATCATTAATTGAATTGATAATTGTTTTACTACATATACCTAATTTTAATTGAATTTCATTTAGATTATTAAAATAAACGTGAGTATGTGTGATTGGATTTATTTGTTTAATTTTTTTAGCATGTACAGAATTAATTCCAAATATTGGTTTATCATATTTTTCTATAATATTTAAAGGACATTTACTATACTCGATATAATAATAATTATTATGCTTTTCTTGATTTTTAATAATATTTCTCATATTTATTTTACCTATACCAATATTAGCAGCTTTTTCATCCTTTCCACTTAAATCTTTACCATTTATGTTTTTTTCCGTACGGAAAATAACTATTTTGTAGTCTTCATCCTTAATAAAATTACTTTTAATTGTTTTCATAGCATTTCCTTTATTTGCAAATCCAAGCATTTTATATACATTTTCTAAATTAATAGGGTAATCATTTGTTGGATGATAATTTAAATAAATATACAGATTCGTTATATACCATTGTGATTCTTGCTCAGTAAATTCTTTATTTAATAAGTCTATCATTTTAGATTCGCAATTTAGAGATAAACTTGTATTACTATTACGTACAAGTTCTATAAAATTAATAGTTTCCGGTGTAATAAGTTCACTTGGGTTCTTTTTAATCAAAATATTCATTTTAATAATTTTATTATAGTAAATATAATTATTTTTATACAATTTTGAACGAATATATTTATTTTTTAGCTTGAACACATTTCACATGCTTCACGGTTGGCTAGTGAGCATGCTAAAACAGCTTCTTCCTCTTCTTTTTTCAATTCGATTCCTCGTTGTTGTTTTTCTTTGATTCGTTGTTCTAATTCAGGATCAATAGAGAATTTGCCAGCACTAGCACTTGATTTACTTCTTAGGTAGTACATTCCACTTTTCAAGTTAGCCTTCCAAGCATAAAAGTGCATTGATGTTAATCTTTTGTAATTAGGGTTTGCCATAAACAAATTCATCGACTGCATTTGATCAACAAATACACCACGATCCCGGCATTGTTCTATAACACTTTTCATACTTATTTCCCAAACAGTTTTATACAAAGCTTTCAGGTCATTTGGTATAATATCTATATCTTGTATGCTACCATCGTTTGCAATAATAGTATCTTTTAAATCTTTAGACCAAATTCCTAATTTAACAAGATCTTCTACAAGATATTTGTTTACAACAATATATTCTCCTGAAAGAACACGTCTTTTAAAAATACAAGAATCTATTGGTTCAAAGGATTCTGTATTACCCATAATTTGAGCTGTACTAGCTGTTGGCATTAATGCTAATAACATACTATTTCTACTACCATATTTTACTAAATCTTTTTTCAATGCATCCCAATCCCAACGACCAGATAAATATTCGTTTAAATCAATACCGTCAAATTCTTTACACAAATCAAATTGAAGTTTACCTTCACTAAATGGACTGCCGGGGAAACTTGAATATGCACCATCCTTTTTAGCCAATTCTATAGAACCTTGTAGACACCCATAATAAATTGTTTCAAATATTTCCTTGTTTAATTTTTTAGCCTCTTCTGATTCAAAAGGTAAACGCATTTGAAAAAGAATCGAATGATACCCCTGAATACCAATCCCAAGTGGTCTATGTTGCAAATTACTCAATTTTGTTTCAGGAACAGGATAATAATTATTGTCAATTACTTTGTTCATAGGTTCGATAATGTACTCTGCTACTTCTTTTAAATGTTGAAAATCAAAGTAAGGTTTGTTATCTTTATCATATTTTACAAATTTAGGCAAAGCAATAGAAGCCAAGTTACAAGTAGCATATTCTTTATGGTCTGAATACAAAGAAATTTCTATACAAAGATTCGAAGATCGAATAGTACCTAAATTTTTTTGATTACATTTTCTGTTAACAGCATCTTTATATCCAATATAAGGAGTTCCTGTTTCCATTTGTGAATCTAATATGCGCGTCCATACTTCTTGAGCTTTAACAACACGCTTATATCGTTTTTGTTCAACATAACTCCAATATAACTTTTCAAATTCTTCACCATATACATCAGTTAAACCAGGACATTCATCAGGACACATAAGGTACCAATCACTATCAGTTTCTACCGTTTTCATAAAAAGATCAGGTACCCACATTGCATAAAAAAGATCTCTTGCACGAACATCTTCGTGTCCTTGATTTTTCTTTAAATCCAAAAATTCAAGAATATCAGAATGCCATGGTTCAAGATAAATTGCAAAAGAACCCTTTCTCTTACCACCTTGATTTATATATTTTGCAACTTCATTATAAACTTTAACCATCGGAATTATACCATCACTTGGACCATTTGTTCCTCTAATAATACTACCTTTTGCTCTAATATTTGTAACATGAACTCCTATTCCACCAGCTATCTTTGAAATTTTACCACAGTCTGTAATTGTCTTGAAAATTCCCTCGATACTATCATCAGTTCCGAGTAAGAAGCACGAGCTAAGATTTGATAAACGAGTACCAGCATTAAAAAGTGTGGGACTTGCGTGAGTGTAATAATGTTGTGAAATAAGATTATATGTTTTCAAAATAGATTCTATATCGTCTTTATGAATCCCTATAGCTACTCTCATATATAAATGTTGAGGACGTTCCACTAATTCCATAACATTTGTATCGTTGTTCATTATCTTTTGTAAATAACTTCGTTCAAGAGTTTTATAACCAAAATAATCAAACAGATAATCACGTTTGTAATCAATTGCAACATTAATTGTATTTTTATGTCGTCTAATAATTTCAATGACATCATCTGCTAAAATAGGTGTATGGGCACCAGATTTATCAGTATTATTATATAATCTTTCCATAACTTCACTAAAACATTCATGTGTACTTTTATGCGCGTTACTAATCGTAATTCTAGATGCTAATTTCTGATATTCTGGATTTTCCGTCAGACTTATTGCAATTCTAGCAGCTTCTTCATCCAATTCGCATGAAGTAACTCCATCGTAAATACTAGAAACAACTCTTTGCGCAATAACGTCCGGATCAATTGTTGTTAAAAGACCCAGAGAACTATCATTACATAACTTTTGCAAACGATAAATGATTTTGTCAAATGATAACTGTTCTAAACGTCCATCTCTTTTTTGAATCTTCATCTTCTAGTTAATAATATTCGTAAAGAAAAATATTTTCGATTTTTTATTTACAAATATTAATTAAACATTTAAATAGAAAACATAAAAAATTGATTTTTTTCAAATAACCAATATAATCACAATGTCTATTTGTTCTTGTTGTTGGGACACTACACAAACTTATTCTTGCAGTAGAGGTCACGATTCTTGTAAAGATTGTTTAGAAACCGGGATTAGTATTTCTGTAAATGAAAATCGCAAATTTGGATGTATTAGTTCTAATTGTAATGGAACATATTCTGAAACAATTTTAAGACGAGTTATATCTGATCCAAAAATACTATCCAGATATAATACCAACAATTTTATAAATGTTCTCGAAGATATGAAGATAGATAACTTGTACAGTTGTCCATTTTGCGAAAACCGTATCATCATTGAAAATGATGTAATTGAAATTGGAACTTTTTACTGTATGAATGGATGTAAACAATATTCTTGTATGAAATGCAATCAAAATGCACACCTAGGTGTTTGTAAAAATCAAAAAACACAAGAAGATCAAGCAACTAGAGATTTCTTGATTGTATGTTGTGGAATTCCATTTTTTAGAGGCTAGCAACAGTTAGAGATTTGTTACACAACTTTACATAATTTAAAATTCACTTTGTAAAAAAAATGAATTTTAAACGGGTTAGATTAAAAATAAAATGAATGATGAATGCGGTTATTGGACATCCAGTAAAAATGCTTGTGAAATTTTTGGAGTTACGGGAAATACAATTAGAAGATGGGCTGACAGTAATAAAATTACATATAAAAGAACACCAAGCAATCAACGTGTTTATTTTATTCCTACAACAATCAATCAATCTAAAGATTGTAAAATTAAAACTAAACAAAATGTTATTTATTGTAGAGTTTCTTCTTCGAAACAAAAAGACGATCTTCAAAGACAATGCTTATATCTTAGTAGTAAATATCCAGATTATAAGATTATTAAAGACATTGGATCAGGACTTAATTACAAAAGATCTGGACTTCTTAAATTATTGGAAATGTCTAATAAACAACAACTCAATGAATTGGTTATCTCTAGCAAGGACAGACTTTGTAGATTCGGATTTGAACTTATCGAATGGCAATTCTTACAAAACCATACAAAAATCTTGGTTCTCGATAAAGAAAATAAAACACCAGAACAAGAATTCACTGAGGATATTCTTGCCATTTTACAAGTATTTGCTTGCAGGTGGAATGGTAAAAGAAAATACTCAAATGGAACCATTATTAAGAATGAAAAAAATAAAATTAAAATTGAACTCCATTCAAATAAAAACATTACAAATATGGAATTATCATCATAGATATACTTATAATAAAACTATAAGTTTATTAAATGATGATACTAAAAGACCACTTTATAAAGGTTTTAAACCTGAAAATTCAAATACTTATTATAGTAAATTAGAATTGCGTAATTTAATTGTACCTGAATCATCTTGTTCACGTATAAAATGGATACTAAATACACCAAAAGCTATTCGTGAATCGGCTGTATTTGAATCATATAAAAATTTACAATCGGCTATTAGTAATTTAAAAAATGGACATATTAAATATTTTAATTTAAGATATAAAAGTAAGAAATTATTAAAATGGACTATTGGAATTCCCAAGGAATCTATAAAAGTTTATCAAAATGGTGATTTAGGAATTTACGAAGAAAGAACTACTAATTTTAGATTAAGAACTACTGAAAAAATAAGAGAAATAACGAATGATTGTACAATTCATTTTGATGGTGTATATTATTATATTTGTGTACCAAAAACAATACAAATGAAAAGGAATGATAAATCAAACTGGGTATGTTCACTTGATCCAGGTATAAGAAAATTTCAAACGATTTACAGTCCAGATAACGATAGTTATATAACAATTGGTGAAAAGGCATCAAGTGTTTTATATTCTCATTTATTAAAACTTGATAAATTATTAAGTAAAAAGAATAGTAAAAACATATTAAAAATTAAACGATTAAGATTAAGAATCCAGCATTTACAAGATGAATTGCATTATAAAAGTATTAATTTTTTATGTAAGAATTATAAAAATATCTATATACCAAAATTAACAAAAGGGAATGATATAATAAAATGTTCAAATAGAAAGATTAGTTCAAAAACAGTTAGAAATATGGTTGTATTAGGGCATTGTAAATTTATTGAACGGCTGAAAACCAAAGCTGAAGAATTTACAAATGTCAAAATACATATAATAACAGAAGAATATACGAGTCAGAGATGTTTAGCTTGTAATACTTTTACAAAAACAAAGGCTGAAATGTTTACTTGTAAAGATTGTAATTTTACAATAGACAGAGATATTCTAGGAAGTACAAATATTTTATTAAAAAATTGGTGATAAAATATTTTTGGATGCAAGATACAGCCGGCTCAGATATGAGTGTGCTCGTTTAATATATAGTGAGTAATGTACTAAATCTATATATTTTCACACAAATTTGCATTTTCTATGTAATGATGTGTAACGTTGATGTATCGGAGATGCTTGTAACAAAGTAAGGTGCCCACAGTGTCAAACAACACATTGTTGGATTTGTAAACAAAAAAACATCGACTATACACATTTTGGCAATGAAAAGTGTCGTTTATACGGAGAACGACCAGAAAGTAGAATAAGTAATACGGTTAGACCAATCGTTTCACAATTACGTCTTCCGCAACGTAGATACAGCGTACAATGCATTGGTACTACAAATACTGGTAAAAATTGTAAAAGAATGACAAAATCAGGATCCGGAAGATGCGTAAATCACGTTAATTAAATAAAAAATTGAATTTCTTTTCAAAACAATAAAAATTATCAAAATGTCTAACAATCAACAAAACAATTACGTTGCTCAAATGGAAGCTATTATTCGCAAAAACTGTTTGGTAAAATATAGTGGATTAAATGTTTCTGCTAAAGAATTTTTTCCATCAGAAACATCTCAATGTATTATTAAAACATCTGATATGTTGGAAAACGAATTGTTTGATAAACTCGAAATAGAATTTGTTTTACAAAATGCTTGGTTATTTGAATAAATAAAAAATACAAAAAATAAAAAATATAAAAGAATAAAAACAAATTAAAGCCCAAACAATTGTAATTAATTGTTTGGGCTTTTTTACATGTAGTAGAGTGATTTATCGAGTACTTCGGTTATAATTATTTTTTAATATATAATTAAATACAATGTCATTAAAACCAATTGGATTTTTACAAGAAGATTTCCATTCAGAAGTGTTGGATTTTTTATTAGAACTAATTACAAATCGTGAACCGACACGGCAAATTATTTTATATAATAGACACGATCGTTATAATAACAAAGATACTTACAAACAAAAATATCTAAATTTTACAGTTCGTGGTTTAAATAATTATATTCATGATATGGTAAACAATGTATGTGAGAAAATAATAGTAGTATCATATGATAATATATTTCATATAGATTTACTTGAGCCTTATAAAGATAGGTTAATTTTTATTGCACACAGTCAAGACCATGTTAAATTATTTAATTATTTAAACATGGAATCATTTGCTTTAACAAATTTAGTATCAAGAAATTACATGATACCTTTTGTTAAAGATATTTCTTTTAAAATAAAAGATAAAGTTAATAAAGATAAAGTTAATAAAGATGATCATATACAAAAGATGTTAAATTTTATTAAACAACGCAAGGCTCAAGAGAATTTAGATATTATTACCATAGTTGGTAATTTTTTAGAAAATAATAAAGATATTGAATTACTAGATCATCTTGCATCTTCAAAGCAATTTATAATATTAATTTATGCTCCAGAAATGTCAGAATTATTACATACATATATTACACGACATAATCAATTTGCTTATGCTGCATTACGAATATCAACCGATGAAATTCAATCAAATATGGGATTTTTAGATAGTAAATATATATTGTTTTCACCACCTAAAGAATCCAAGTGCTACACATCTAGTTGGTCTGGTAGTATTGCATTTGCATTTGATAACGATTTTCATTTAATTATGCCTAAATTAATTGCTGATTACTACTGTTTAAACAAAGGTCATTTAAACAAAGGTCATTTAAACAAAGGTCATTTAAACAAAGGTAGTGTTATATCTTATACAAATAAGGATGATATAATATCACAAATCAAATCAAATTCTGGTTTTGAATATAAACAAGCAATGCAACAAATAAGAGAAAACACATATGAACGTAATTGTAGAATGTGGGATATAATATGTGATAAGAATACATCAAAATTTAGTGGTTTTAAAATTAATCACTGTAATAATATTGAAAAATACATTGACTTGTATAAAAAAATATTTAATTCAATACCGACAATAAAAGATCGATTAAATAATAAAACGATTATAGATATAGATTCAAATACAACTATATTCGATATAGTATGCTTTTCAATTTCTCCAAATTGTAAATTAATAAATTTTATAAAGGACTTGCAAGCGGCAAAATATTATAAAAAATTAATGACTTATAATAATCTATTGGATAATACAACAATATATAATAATACTGTTGGAAAAATATGCAAACAAGGTACCCTTAACGGACAAGGTACACCAGATATGTTTAGTTTAGATAGTTTAAATCTACAAGACATTTCACTTATTCATATGAATTCTAATCAAGCAAATGATATAATTATTGGGGGTAATAATTTGATCAAAACACAAACTCCTATTTTACTAATAAAATATGATGAAAAAATTAATGAACAGTTAAATTTAAACCATTTGGGTTATACTCATATGCAACACGAAAATTATAGTGTATATTACTAATTTATATAAATGTTAAATTATATAAATGTCAAATTATATAAATGTTAAATTATATAAATGTCAAATTATATAAATGTCAAATTATATAAATGTTAAATTATATAAATGTCAAATTATATAAATGTTAAATTATATAAATGTTAAATTATATAAATGTCAAATTATATAAATGTTAAATTATATAAATGTCAAATTACAGCTGATTAAACTTGAAATTTAAGGATTAAATGTGCGATTAAAGTCTTGAACACGACCCATAGATAATTGCGATCTTTGTTGAAATCCATTAATAACAAGTCTACAATTTATTTCTTTTAACATATCACTCAGTTTTTTAGATCCAGAATTAAAACGAGTTGATCCATCTGGTGCTCGAGTTGAATTTGATTGGATAAATTCTAGAAAACAAGCTGTAAACGCACCTTGGGCTTGATTTCTAATAGTTGCATCAGCAGATGTTTGTGGATCAAGACACCCAGAAAAAAGGAATACGTCAGCTGAAGTTAATTTACTTCGTTCCGATTCCATACCAAATTGATTTGACCATTCTGCAGAATTGTATTTTATACCTGTTTTAATAGTTCCACGTGTATAAACTGAATTACATTTAAAATTATATTGTAAATCTAACATAGTACCGCTATGACAACAATCAGCGAATGACCATAAAGTAACACCTGCTGGCAATCTAGATGCTAAATTAAGAAACAACCAATCATCACTTATAATACCTTTTGTAGTATAATCTAATGGTACTAAAACATTATCTCGCCCATCACTTTCATCACCATTAGTATCTTTAATATCAGATCCGTGTCCTGAATAATAAAAAAAAAGAGTATCACCTGCAACACTATTATTTGCTAACCAAGAAATACCAGCTTCCATATTTGCACGCGTTGGTTTTGTAACAGATTTAGGATCATCTGTCATAATTTTAATATTCTTAGCATCATATCCACAATTTTTAACTAAAAAGTTGTTTACATTTGATATATCATTTATACATCCATTTAAAGCACCCCCAGTACCAATATAATTAATACCACATAAAAAAGCACGTTTCATTTAATTGTTTAATATATATCAAATAAAATAAATTTAAAGATATCGTGACTATTTTAAATAGAATTATCAAGTCTAGCAACTTTTTATCAACTTTGTTTTTATCAACTTTTTATCAAGTCTTATTATGTTTATATTATATTTTCTAAGCCTTTTAACATTTGTTACGTGTTATACATGTAATGAAACAGATGTCAACATACAAACAAGTAAATTAACTACCTTACCGACAATTACAAGTAAACGCACAATTAAACCTACAAGTAAACCTACAAGTAAACCTACAAGTAAACCTACAAGTAAACCTACAAGTAAACCTACAAGTAAACCTACAATTAAACGCACAAATACAAGCACAAGCAAACCCAAACCTACACCTACAAGTGTACCAAAAAGTAATTATGTATATTGGAATGGTAGAGATTTTATATTAGACAAGGATATTTTTGTACCAGTAGGTTTTAATGCATATTGGTTGGGTTATACAGAAGAATATACTTATCCTAGTCATGAACAAATAGAAGAAATGTTTATGGTTGCAAAACAAATGGGTGCCACAGTAATAAGATCTCATACATTAGGGTTTTCTGGTGGTTCAAAAAATTCATTAAGACCATTCGATAACAATTTAAATAAACAAGCTTGGGAACCAATAGATTATTCGTTTTGGATGGCTAATAAATACAATATTAAGTTAATTGTTCCATTAATAGATGGTTATGATTATTTTCATGGTAGTTACTTACAATTTTGCAAAACTAGAGGCGTTGATAAAACACAATTTTGGACAAATAAAGATGTTAGAGCTGATTTCAAGGAATATATTAGTTTGTGGTTAAATCACGTAAATAGATATACTGGTATTTCTATAAAACAAGACCCTTCTTTGTTTTTAATAGAATTAGGAAATGAATTAGGAAATATACGACCAAGTGTTGGCAGTACAACTGTTCCAACTGAAGATTGGATAACAGACATTTCAACTTGGATTAAATCAATAGATGTATATCATCTTGTATTAAATGGTGCAGATGAAAGTTTAGGAACTAGTAATGATTTTAATATAGATTCATTAGACGTATATAGTGGTCATTTTTACGGAAAGGATTATTGGCGTGTAGATTATGGATCTAACAATGCTAAAAATGTTGGTAAACCATATATAATAGGAGAATACGATTGCCATTTTGGAGACGATTGGTTTAGAGAAATAGAAAGTAGACCAAATGTAAAGGGTACAATTTTTTGGAATATGTATCCTCATACAAATGGATACAAGGGAGGAAACAAGGTACCACATAATGATGGGTATACTTTACATTATCCAGAAGACTACACTGAATTAACACGTATATCTAAACATTTTAATCTTATGAAGTCTCGTGTACAAGTTTAATTTTTTATTTACCTCGTATTAAATATGATTAGATTAATTTTATTTAATATAAATTCAATACAAAATTTACAAGATAAAAATGCAGAAATATCAGATAAATTCAAATGTCTTGTTTTAGATTTAAAAAACAGAGGATATATAATATACGGTGTTGCAAATAGTTCTGTAAAAGAATTAAATCGCGAAATTAATAAATTAGAATGTAAGGGTTTAATACAAACACATAATTCGAATGACAAAATATTATTAAGGGATCATTATTTGCAAATTATTCAAGAAAACGATTGTGATGTAAAACAGATGTTGGTAATAGATTCTGATTACGTTGATATTTGTATTGCTAGAAAACTTGGTATTAGTGTGTGTTTAACATCTGCTGCTTCATTTTCATCCAAATGTATTTTATCTAGTATTAGTTATTATCAAAATGAAAATTCTGGAGTATGTAAAAAAACACCGTTTCAAAAAAATATAAATATAGTCATTCCTATAATGGGTGATAATTTACGTTTTAAAACAAGTTCATATAGGAATGAAAGAAATTTAATAGATATGATGGATAAACCTATATTTGTGTGGGTTATAAATAATTTACAAATAGATGCAAATTATATATTTATTGTTAGAGAACATCTTTGTAGGTTACACAATTTTCATAAAATATTAAGCTCAATTGTACCAAATTGTACAGTTATACAATCTGACAAAACAGAAGGAAATGCTGGTTCTATTTTATTAGCTGAACGTTTTATAGATAATGATTTACCTGTTATTATAATAAATGATAATCAATGGTTAAATTGGGACGTAGAAACTTTTATAACTGATTTTTTATTAAAAGAAACTGCACTTTTACAAATAATAACATTTGTTAGCGATGGATCAAATAGATACAAGTATATACAACCTGATCAAGATAATAAAACTGTATTGTATACAAGTTTAAATAGACAAATCAGTGAATATGCTTTAACAGAAGTATATTTTTGGAGAAGTGGAAAAGATTTTATACGTTATACACATAAAATGACATCAAGAAACCAAAGAATTCTTGGTGAATTGTGTACAACACTTGTTGCAAATGAATTATTTGATGAAATAAATAATGGTACAGCTAAAAAACATTCCATAATACATAGACCTTGTGATAATTATTTTATATTTCAAGACCCAAATGACATTGTAATTTTTGAAAATTGGTATAATGAATTTCAGTTAAATCCACGTGTAATTTAATCTTCGAATTTAATCTTCGAATTTAATTTCTCGAATTTAATCTTCAATCTTAAAATCACTTGGACGTAATGCTTTCCCACCACATTTAACTAAAATATCATTTGTATAATTTATAATATGATCTAATAAATCTTCACGATTTTGTAATGTAATTTTATAAAATCCAAGGATAGGTTTTGCTAATTGTTCTAAATAACATTTTCTATTATATTTTAAATTGTTTTGAATAGCATATTTGGGATCTTCTCCTAATTCTGATTTCTGTCGTTTAGGATCATCGCTTTCTATAAAAATATACGGTATTCGATCCCCCACTTGCACTTGTTCTTTACGTAATTTTAATCGTTCTGCTAATTGTACGTGAACAGGTTTTGTTTTATAACTACTTGCCAACATAGCAGATACGATAAGATTATCTATTTTAATTTCGTAATTATAAATCTTGTCAACAAAACTTTTATAAATATCAGTACTATGTTTAACAGAATCGTATCTTTTATCACTGTTTTTATCACTGTTTTTATCACTTGTTTCTCCAGTAGATGTTTTATCATTAAGAATGGTATCAATAATTTGTTTATAACAATTTTTAACCATTGGACAATAATCTCGTCTAGTTAATGCTATCCCTTTTGCATCTACGCATTTTAATTGAAAAGGATCTTTTGTATTTTCAAATTTGTTTGCAATATAACGTTTTTTTGTTAATAAAATAAACGGATGAAAAACTTTTTCAAATTCTAATTCTATAGGTTTTCTATTAAAAATATCTTGTGTTAGGTTGTCTCCACAAACTGTCGCAAGTCTAAATGTATCCTTTCTATTTTCATTAAAATCTTCTCTATTATATTGAAATCGTAAGAACACGCTGTCTGTGTTGAAAATTTGTAATTGTCCAACTCCTGCTCCAAAACGTCCAATATTCGTTTCTAAATCATACACGTAATCATTAGTTATGCCCTTATCAATAATTTTTTTTACAACTGTTTCTTTTTCCTTTTGAAAATTTATTTTATTTATTATAAACACTGTATTTATATTATCAATATATACATTAAATCCTAAACTTTGCAATAAATAATATATACGTTGTGCTTGTATTTTGCTTGTAGTAATAAACGTATTATTGTTAATATTTATAGACTTTTTGATACAATCTTTAGTTTCAATAAATTCTGTAGGAAAACTATGTAAAAGTGAATCTCCTACTTTTAAATCTTTTGGTTTGATAGGTTCGAGATCTTGTGTTATCAACGAATGATCTTCTGTAACATCTATACAACCTGTATGTGTTAATACTCTGTATATCCTCTTTTCACATTTATGACGGATTACTCGTTTAATATTAGCCCAACCAGCGTCAGTCCATATTTGATAATCTGTTGTTGAAAATTCTTTTTCTAAACGAATTGTTTTATCAAATATTTTAAATCCAGGATATTCTTGTTTGTTAGTAATATCAAAAATACTTTGGATAGTTTCAATATAAATTTGATTGTCTTTCTTTAAAACGAGTGGTGTATCTCCTGTAACTGAATCTCCATATACAACTTGTATATTTAAATCAACTGGGACTTTGGGGTCTAATTTATAAGGATTTTCTGTAACAGTAATTGTATAGTGTTTAGTATTCCAATTAAACAATATATCAATTTCATTTTTTGGATACTTTTCTCTTAAAATAGAATATAATAATTCTAAATCATTTATATTAGAAACTTTAAACTTTTCCATATCAAGTAATTTTAAATGTTTATTGATTTTAAATCAATTTTATATAAACCAAAAAATATATTATATAAAATTTTATTCACGTGAGGCACATAGTAAATTAAAATGTTGGTGGAAAAATAAATTTAAACACAAAATTACGTTTAATAAAAAATCATTTCGTTTAAAATATGTTATTTTATTATTGAATATACTTATAAATAATATAAATGTCTAATTTTTCACCAATGTTTTTTGAACAACCTATTGTAATCTTTGATGCTACAGAATCGACAAATTCTACATCAGGAGCGTTTGTTTTATACGGTGGTGTTAGTATTAATGCCACATATGACAGTTCTACTACATCATCAGGAGCATTTGTACTTTCAGGTGGTATGGCTGTACAAAAAAATATTAGTGTTGGAGGTATTCAACATATTTACAATACTACGCAAAGTTCAAGTGATTCTAATGGAGCATTGGTTGTTGATGGAGGTGTTGGTATTGCTAAAAATCTGAATGTCGGAGGTAATACAACTATATTGGGTAATTTATATGTTGAGGGTACATATACATATGTTAATAGTCAAACTATTAATGTAGAAGATAATACTCTTGTGATTAATGCTGGGCCTGCTGGAAGTAGAGATGCTGGTTTGCTTATCCGTAGAGATGGTATAGATGTAACAGGTGATAATTCTGTGACAAGCGGTACTTTACTTGCTCTAGAAAATGTTAATGGTACATCTATTACATTTGGATCTTCGCACCAACAAGCTGATCATTATTATAGAGGATGGTGGGTTGAATTAGATGGTAGTAATGGATATGCTCAAATCGATAGTTATTCTAGTGCATTAAATGCTGGTATTTTGTCTACTGTTGGAAATACATTAACTGGTGGTAATCTTACGGAAACTGGATTTACTTTATACAATCGAAGTTATATGGGACAATATTATGATGAACAAAGTGATGAAATTCGTTTTGCTTATATTGCTGATGCTCAAGATCCTAAAATTGATTTAGAAAACAATAATAATTATGCTGATTTAAGACTAAAAAACATACTTGTAAATGACACGATTTCCACTGCTAATTTAACATTAACAGGATTTGCTACTATAGCAAATTTAGCTCTATCAAGTGCAAGTCTCACTGATGCAACTATTAGTAATTTACATTCTGATAATACTAGTATAGGATCTCTTTATGTAGATTATAACTCAATCTTACATGGTTCTGTCACTGCCGGTGCTCTTAATGTCACTGGAACCAGTATTCTTCAAGGAACTGTCACTGCCGGTGCTCTTGCTGTTACTGGAGAATCATTCTTAAGAGGTGCTGTCACTGCTGGTGCTCTTAATGTTACTGGTGACAGTATTCTTCAAGGAACTGTCACTGCTGGTGCTCTTGCCGTTACTGGAGAATCATTCTTAAGAGGTGCTGTTACTGCTGGCGCTCTTAATGTTACTGGAAATAGTATTCTTCAAGGAACTGTTACTGCTGGTGGGCTTAATGTAACTGGTGTCAGTATTCTTCAAGGAGGTATTACTGCCGGTAGTCTTTATGTCACAGGTCCTTCCATTCTTGACTTGGGTATTACTACTGGAACTATTAATGTAACCGGTGACAGTATTCTTCATGGAGGTATTACTGCCGGTAGTCTTTATGTCACAGGTCCTTCTATTCTTGACTTGGGTATTACTACTGGAACTATTAATGTAACTGGTGTCAGTATTCTTCATGGAGGTATTACTGCCGGTAGTCTTTATGTCACAGGTCCTTCCATTCTTGACTTGGGTATTACTACTGGAACTATTAATGTAACCGGTGACAGTATTCTTCATGGAGGTATTACTACCGGTAGTCTTTATGTCACAGGTCCTTCCATTCTTGATTTGGGTATTACTACTGGAACTATTAATGTAACTGGTGTCAGTATTCTTCATGGAGGTATTACTGCCGGTAGTCTTTATGTCACAGGTGCATCCATTCTTGACTTGGGTATTACTACTGGAACTATTAATGTAACTGGTGACAGTATTCTTCATGGAACTGTTACTGCTGGTGCTCTTAATGTCACTGGTGTTTCAATTCTTCATGGATTTGTTACTGCTGGATCTCTTAATGTTACTGGTGCATCTATTATGGAAGATAATTTAACTGTTACAACTGGTAGTGTTACTATTTCTACAAACGATTATTTACCTATTATTGGTGGAGTAAGTGCTACTGGAGGTGCTATCATTTTCAATACTGTGGATGTTTCACCAAGTCTTGGAGATATTTCAAGAGAACGTATTTTTAATGCAGCTAATAATGTAAGTTCTGCTACTAATATTACTGGATTTGTATTTGATAATTCTATTGTTAGAGCATTCGATGCTATTGTTTCAGTAACAATTCTTGATGAAACAACCAACAAATATGCTTATTATAATTTGAAAGGTATTCATAAATTAAGCAACTGGGTTATCAATAGTTCGTATGTTGGCGATGTTACTGGATTTACATTCTCTATTGATAATAATGGCCAAATCAAATATACATCAACTAATATTACAGGATATTTGAGCAGTTCTGTAAACTTTAGAGCTATGACTACAAGTGCCCGATCAAACGAATTACCAATTTAAAAAATAATTGTATAAAAAATTTAAAAATATATATAAAAAAATTTAAAAATATATATTTATTAAACATATTAATGGTAAAGCTACAATATGTATCAGATATTCATTTAGAACAAAGATCTAAAATTATTAATATTCCAAAAATATCTGAATGTGAAAATATTTGTTTATTAGGTGATATAGGATATCCAAATACTAAAATATACAAAGAATTTATAAATTATTGTTCTAAAAAATGGGAAAATGTATTTTTATTATATGGTAATCACGAATATTACTCAATTAAAAACAAACAACTATTATCTATGAAAGATATAGAATTAGAATCAATTTCGTTACCAGATAATGTTTATTATTTAGATAACGATTGTTTATACCTTAATACTAAAACAAATCGAGTATCATATTTTCAACAGTTTAAAGACCGAAAAGACCGAAAAGACCGAAAAGACTTTATAAAAATAATTGGAAGTTTATTATGGAGCGATATTGATTTACAGGTTGCTAGAAAAATAAATGACTATAAAAACATTTATGTTTCAGTAAATCCTGATATTTTATTTACACCAGAAATGTGCAAAACATTATTCAATACGAGTAAAAAATATATTATTCAAGAATTGTCAAATGACACAACTCCAACCGTATTGTTAACACACCACGGAGCTAACCTTTTGACAAATGGACATTATTATGGAAATTTTCTATCAAGTGCATATGCAAGTGATATACCAGAATTATTATCATTTAATCATTTAATTGCTTGTATTAATGGTCATACACATAGCTCTATTGATAGATATATACCAAATACAAATATTCGTTTACTTTCAAACTGTTATGGGTATCTGGGTGAATCAAAAGCCATTGTTAAATACAATGAAAGATCATTTATTAATATTTAATTAAAGTAATTTTTTATATATAAATATATTATATATGAATATTAATTTTGCATTTTTAAGACACGGTTATGGATGTCATAATGCCATGTCAAATTTAGTAAATGAAGGTGTTATATCTTATACAAATGCTAATAAATTTTTAAAAAAAAATGATGGTAACTTGAATGTATTTACATCTGATATAGTACCATTAAATGACCCAGTCTTAACAAATGTTGGTGTAGAAGCATCTATATACAATGGTTGTATAATTAATAAAATATTACGACAACTACCAAATCTAACTGGGGATAAAAATTTACAAATGGATAAATTTAATGTTGTAGGATGCTCTCCTTTGATAAGATGTATGGAAACTGCTTATTACATGACTAGAAAATGGAAAAACCCACCAAAACAAATATACGTATTTCCATTATTAAGAGAAATTGACGAATCAAGTAATGATAAATATTCAGAAACGAGTAAAGATATAATGCGAATCACTCCCAGTTATGCTATTTTACCAATACAAGAACAAAAAATGTATTTAAAAAAACTTGGTATTTTAGAATATTTTGATTTTTCATTTGTTGAATCTTTTCCACAAGAACGTATTGAACCTGGTGATATACACGAATTTATAAAATGGTTCAATAAATATTTTGTTAATTTGTTGGAAAAAAGATCAGGATCTTTAAATGTATTTGTAACTACACACGCTGGAGTATTAAGGGATTTTTCAAAAACAGGATATTATAATAATTCAGGATTTGTTATTAATACGACAAAAAAAATTATAGGAGACAGCACATCAAATAAGCATTTTACTATAAACAAATTAATCTCATTAAATGATTATATAACATCTTATAATTTTTTTAGAGATTATCAAAAATATAATAAAAAATCTTATTATTGTCCATCTGATCGATGTGGTCAATTATGTTCAGTTGCAAATGGTACAAATGGTACAAATGGTACAAATTTAAAACAAATTGGGTTAGAATGTAATTTAGATGAAGAATTTGTTCAAGAAAAAAAGATTATTGGAATGCGTAAGACGGACAAAACGGGTAAGACGGGTAAAACAGATAAAACAGATAAGACGGATAAGATACGTAATGACGATGAAAATATACCATTAGCAATGTTACCAAAAAAGATTATAGGAATGCGTAATGAAAATATACCATTAGCAATGTTGTCAAAAAATATTTCAAAAGACTGGGATTTTAGTTAAGTTAACATCGTCCAAAATCTGATAAAAATATATAATTAATTATTAATTATACATATGTCAACACCATTAGCAACTATATTTCATGGTGATATTACATTGGAACAAGGTAGTGACGTTACACAATTTGGATGGGGTGATATTAATGTAAACAGAAAATGTATTATTAGTGGTACTGAAAACAGTACTTGTAATACAAATGGGTCACTAATTATCGCAGGTGGCGTTGGTATTACAAAAACTCTTAATGTACATGAAAATCTTAATACTTTATACGGAGTCACTAATTTAACAGAGACTCATATTGATACAAATAATGGACCTTTTACAGTAACAGGCGGTAATACAGTATTTATACAAGTAGGTGCAAATGCAGAATTTAAAAGTACAGGAGGTAATGTAAATGTAAATTCATTGGTTGGTACATTACAATTATATGGAGGTTTAAATTCATCAAATGCTGTAGATATAGTAGCATCTAATGCAGATGGTGGTATTTCATTATTGTCAGGTGCAAATACTGGTTCAATATCTATTGTATCTGGTTCGGGTGGTATAACAGAAACTACTTCAAATGGTAACATATCAATTTCTGCAAACAATGGTTCCGGAAGTTTTAATGTAAATTCTGCTAGTGATAATCAAAATCTCACAATAAGTCTTAATGGTATAACAGATTCTCAATTACGAATAGAAAGTAGAGGTAATAATACAACAAATACAGCATTAGTTATTAATACATCAAATACAAATGGTAATATTCAAATTTCTAATGCAGATGGTTTAGGAAATGGATCAATGTCTCAATTAGTTGGTTCTGGTGGGTTTACAATGATTACAAATACATCTGGACCTATATCAATTGTTTCACAAGCTGCTAGTTCAAGTTATTTAGTTAATAGTATCGGAACCAATCAAAATATGATTATAGGTGTTGAAAATCCAAGTGATTCTGCACTTGTATTAAAAAGTTCTGGTACAAATGTCACAAATACAGCTTTACAAATTTATACTACCACTACCAATGGTAATATTTCTATAACACAACCATATTTATCCCAAGGTAAAATTACATTGTTAGCAGGTTCTGGTGGGATAGATGCATCTACTCAAACTGGTGGTTCTATTATTATGACAACTTATGGAGCTGAAAGTATATATACAAATACCACATTAGCTGACTATCAAGACTTGAATATTAGTGTTTCAGGTAATACCAATTCACGAGTAAATATAACTTCTTCAGGTATAACTAATGATGCTATAAAATTAAGCACAACAAGTATTACTGGCGGTATATATCTTACTGCAAATGGAACTGTAAGAATTGAAAGTGCAGATATAAATAATGGTGTACAAATAGCTACAAATACGTCGAATATACCTATTTATATCGGTACTCCAAGTAGTACAACAACCATTTATGGTAATTTAGATGTTAAAGGAGTCACAACATCCGTAGAATCAACAGTTGTTACAATAAATGATAACATGATAGTTGTTAATAACGCACCTTCTGGAACTGCAGATGGAGGTTTGGCAATAAAACGTTATCAATCAGCTAATGATAGTTCTTATGGAGATGTTATTTTAGATAATCCAGATCATTCTGCGACTATACAAGCTGGTGATAATACTATCACAACAGTTCATCTTAGTTTAGACGCAAGTAATGTTGATAATTATTATGCAGGATATTGGATTAAAATAACTGGTGGTACTGGAGAAAATCAAGTTAGAAGAATTCGTAGTTATACTGGTTCTACACGTATAGCAACTATTTATAGTACAGCTGATCAGAATGGAGTTTTAGGTAACCCAATTCCAACAGAAGGTTTAAATTTTTCAACAATTCCAGACAGTACATCTACATATTCATTATACCCTTGCGAATTCGTAATGTTAATTTGGGACGAATCACATGACGAATTCTCATTCGTATGTAGTAATCAAAATCCTTCAGATAATACATCTATTGTACATTATTCTGATATACACGCAAATGATATAATTGCCAACAATGTCACATTAAATACTATAAATGGATCTGCAGCAGATGTAACTGCATATGTTACTTTAAATAATAATTCAACGACACCCGTTACAATAACTGGATTCCCTAAAAAATATGGTGTTTATCAAGTTTTTGTTAAACCTAGTTCTGAATCGGATACATCTAGAACACATGCTATATTTACTATTGGTAGAGTTGATGCAACTAATATACCAGGTACTGTTATTAGAATTATATCTGTAAAAGGTGTATATAATGACCAATTAGATATACAATGGCCTAATGATTCACTTCCTCAACTACTATATAGACCTTACCCCAATGGTATATCAGGCTCAACTGTTTTCAAACTTAAAATTGTAAGTTTGTAATCAAATCAAATTAATTTAAATTAATTTGATTTATTCACTTTTTGTTTCACTTTTTGTTTCACTTTTTGTTTCACTTTTTGTTTTTTTTATGTATTTATTCCAAATATATTTTACAAACCAATTTTTAAACCAATATGTATGTAACCCCAATGACAATAAACCCAATATTAAAAACATACTATTTGATCTAAATTTCCAAGTTAAATAGATATGGTATAGTATTCTTGTAAGTAAAAATGTAATACCAAAAATATTATCTTTACGTAATTCTTTATTGTAACTACCAGTACTTAAAAACATTGTAGGAAATTCTTCAATCATGTATAAAAAATAAAAACTAGATGCATCTATATTTAATGCCGCCATACTTATAAATATATACGCAATATGATGTGTATACCCAGATAAAGTACACATATACTTGTGATATTTGTTGTAACCAACATAACAATCCGTAATTAAATAAGACATTAAATTTAACACTGATAATTCTAATATAAAATTATCACTCGATGTAAGATTATTTGTATACAAATCCGTATCAAACCCAGATTTGTAAAACTTGTAATTAAAATATACACTTAACAAAAACAATGTAGTAGATGCCTTAATTGATAATATATGTGCACGTTGCCTTTCTGATAAATGACTATTCCTTTTTATAGTATCATTGTATATAAAATAATAATCTATACAAAATAATACGATAAAAAGACTAGATAATAACAAATTCATAATATTGTATTTTACAGTTATTTTAACTTTAATATAATAACGTACAAGTATAAAATAACAAAAAATAAAAACACACAATAATTAACATAATACAAATTACTTTACGTAAATAACTACCTTGATAAAATGTCATCGGTAAGGTACCTTGACAAAATGTCATCGGTAAGGTACCTTGACAAAATGTCATCGGTAAGGTACCTTGACAAAATGTCATCGGTAATGTACCGGAAAACATAGTTTTATAATAATAATAATAATAATAATAATAGTTAGAATTACACAATTTCCACAATAAATTATTTAATATATTACTCGTTTTACCAACTTTACTCGTTTTACTATATAAATAAAAATCATGAAAATCATCAAGAGTAAAATAATCATTAATACAAATATTACATCTACATAATGGACAATCTTCATAACCATATAAAAATAAAATCAATAAACAATATTTATGAATCGTATTACTACAACAATTTAATACCTTGTATACCTTGTAATTACTTGAATTACTCTTATCCAAATCTATAGTATCCAAATCTTTGATATCCAAATTTATAGTATCCAAATCTTTGATATCCAAATTTATAGTATCCAAATCTTTGATATCCAAATTTATAGTATCCAAATCTTTGATATCCAAATTTATAGTATCCAAATTTATAGTATCAAAATCTATAGTATAATCTAAACAAATACAACACAACTCCTTGTCTTCCATGAAATTATAAGTCTTTTCTGTTTAAATTAAAATTTTGTAAATTTTATTGTATAATATATGAAATTTTTTTATTAACTTACATTATATATGTCAAACAGACTTGGTGATCACTATAACAGATATTCTAAATCAAGTTATTCCGAATATAATACAAAACAATATGATCAAAATAATTTTAATAACGCATATAATCCGTCTTATAACGTAAAACATAGTTTAACTCAAGAACCTGATATTGAATATGAAGAATTTACTCATTATTTATCTGTTTCATCAAGAGATAGAAATAGAAATCCCAGTCACCCAGATAATATACCAATATGGTCTAATGTTAATAATTACAGTATTACATTTCCACTTGAATTTCGTAATATTTCATCAGTTGAATTGATACAAGGAATAATACCTGCTACAAATGATGCAGACAAGGAACCATATTTATTATTAGATATAGATGAAATACCTGATGTTATGATTTCAAATGACAAATACATTTCAGATTCTTTTGCTATGTTACAACCTACTATACCTAATACAACTGGTGGATTTATGCAAATAGATAAACGTATTCATGAAAATACAGTTAAAAATTTCAAAACACCAAAAGCTAATTTGTCTAAGATGACTATTTCCATAAGAGACTGTACGGGAAATTTATTTAATTTTGGATCAGATACTAACTATCCAGATCCTGTAACTAAAACACTTCAAAATACATTTATATTTAAAATTGTTACATTAGAAAAACGTAGAGCAGAGTTAAAAAACAGAGGTGTATTTTAATCGTGTCAGAATCGTGTCAGAATCTGTATTTAAATTATTTTATTATTAATGTAAATTTCATATGCTAAATATACATAATATACTCCTATAATAACATCCTTGTGTAAAATTAAAAAATCATAAATTTCTTTTACTAAATATACTCGTAATTTTTCTGAAAAATAAACAAGCGCAACTAAAAATGTAATTATTACTCTAAACCACATGTAATATTTTTTATCAAATTCCATTTTTATTTATTTTTATTTTTATTTATATTTACAAAATAAATAAAAAATCCAAATAGTTATATTCTTACCAATTCCACGTTTTAACCAACTCTAAAATACAATTTTCTGGAACATCTGTTACTTTAAAATTAGCCTTAATCTCATCATCGTTATACGCTTTATTAGTACAAGTAGTTTTATTTGTTCCTTTCTCATCTTTTTTTGTCACGCAAGTCATATGTTCTGGACGTCGTGGTTTAAATACATATGATTCGTATGCCTTTTTAACTTGTTCTTTTGTACAAGTAAAATGTTCCAATATTTTGTTTACGTTTAAAATATAAATAGACAATCCTAATATTAAAATCAATATTATATAATCGTAATTAACTTTCATCTTAAGTATAACTTGTATAAGTATAACTTATATATTTTTTTTTATTAATTTATTTCTTTTTTTTAATAAATCTTGAACTAACACCTCCTCTTGGACCAAACTCTTGTGGCTCTATACTTTTCAAAGCATTTGGTGTATCAATACCTATTTTATCATTAAATAAATAGAATGATCTAGAATGATAATTATTATCCCTAGGATTACAACTATGTTTATTTGTTTCCAATAATGGAACTCTAAATGCATCTTCTACTTCTAAATTACCATGTGCTGTCTGATACTTACCTGGAATCGTTGACATTGGTAATTGACCATATTCATTTTTTATATTACAATTAGTTAATACTCCACCTGTCTTACCGTATCTTAGAAAAGAATCTGAATCCATACTTTCCGCCGGCACAAACAATTGATCTCTAATAGTCATACCGTAAAAATTAAGTTTATCTTTTGCTTCAATAAGATCTATATGATTAGTTGTTACAAATTTTAATTTCTTACCATTGTCCCCATTTCGTTGTTGAATTGCACAAGGATCGTCAATTGTTCTATTAAATTCTCTCTTTTTTACATCTTGAAATTCAGAATCGTCAAAATTACTATTATACAACATATATAATATTATAAACAAAATAAAAAAACAAGAATTTAATATAAAAATAATTATCATTTAAATAATCTCGTTACTTTTTTACAAAAAATACATAAACATAAACATATCAATATCTATATCTATGTAGTCGACCAATACATTTTTAACATTAACACTGTACTCGCTAAAATTACTACCGTAGTCGACCAATACATTTTTAGCATTAACACTGTACTCGCTAAAATTACTACCGTAGTCTACCAATACATTTTTAACATTAACACTGTACTCGACCAATACATTTTTAACATTAACACTGTACTCGACCAATACATTTTTAACATTAACACTGTACTCGCTAAAATTACTACCGTAGTCGACCAATACATTTTTAGCATTAACACTGTACTCAACCAATACATCTTTAACATTAACACTGTACTCGCTAAAATTACTACCGTAGTCGACCAATACATTTTTAGCATTAACACTGTACTCGCTAAAATTACTACCGTAGTCTACCAATACATTTTTAACATTAACACTGTACTCGACCAATACATTTTTAACATTAACACTGTACTCGCTAAAATTACTACCGTGGTCGACCAATACATTTTTAACATTAACACTGTACTTGGTCAATACATTTTTAGCGTTAACAACGTGCTCTTCAAAATTAACACTGTACTCAACCAATGCATTTTTAGCGTTAACGGTGTACTCGTTTAATACATTTCCAACATTGCGTCTACATTCTCCTAATGCATTATCAAGTTTTTTATCAAGTTTTTTATCCGAAAAAGATAACAATAAATATATAGATGTTATGCTAACCAAAAAAAAATAAAAGTTAAAATACGATATTGATTTCTTATTGCGTATACGATTGTGTATACGACAAAGATTTTCATTATGCAATTTATAATTTTTACAACTTTTATAATCACACAATCTCTGGATATTTTTACGAGACATCTTGATTATTTAAATTATTTTATATTATTTATTCATTTTTTTATAAAATAACCAAAGCAAATTTTTTACAATACATCGGTTATTTTTGTTGTAATTTCATTTGGAGAATTAAATGTCAATGTTATATTTGGTGAATTTATTGTAAAATTAGATACTTGACTAGATATATTAGATTCCGTAAGTAATGGAATTCTTTCATCATTTGAACTTGCATTTGAACTTGCATTTGAACTTGCATTTGAACTTGTATTTGAACTTGTATTTGAACTTGATTTTTTTACTAAAAAATTTAGCAATAGTTCTATTATACCATTACCTCGAATAGTTTTTATATAAGGTAAAACTTCACTAATTGTTAACAACATACCTGATATTATAGAAATATAAAATGTAATTTCGTTGTTGTTTAAAGATTCATTTGGAGATTCCATTTATTTGTAAATAAATTTTATTTTTAAATCAAAAGTCTGGTTGCCATTTTAAAAATTTTGTATTATACGTACATTCTAAATGCAGTATTTTATTTTGTTTAAATAATTCTTTCATATGTTTTGATTGGGATATTCCTTTTATATATAAAATTCCCTCAAAATTATTTGACGTATAATTATATACATTATATACATCTGTATAATTGGTTGTCGTTATATTTTTAGTTAAAATTGTTGTATCGCTAAAAGCTTGTTCAATATATCTTGTTTTTTCAAATTTTGAAATACGTTCTACACTACAAATTTCATTTTTATAAATGAAATTTTTTTTGAAAATATATACAAGGTTTTCATTTTCCATATCAAAAATAGGATGAATATTTATAGTCATATGGTTATTTAGTTGTTTTAATTTTTCACGTGTAATTTCTAATAAAATCTCATTTAACAAAGTCATTCGTAATTCATATGCAACGTTTATAACATTATTATTTTTAAGAAGAATATCTGTTAATAAATATTCATATTTATCATCGTGTTTGTACAAATAACCTTCTAATAAAAAATCGTTTTTAAATACATTGTCAATTTCTAAATAAAAATCAGAATTTTCAGGTTTTACTAAATTACATTGGTAAGAATCTGGAAAAAAATATAAAATATTATAATTTGTATTAGTTTGTTCTAATTGTGTTTTCTTTGTTACTAACAAATAATATTTATTGTTATTATTTGGTATAATATAATCATAAGATATACCAGTATTAACATCTTTGTTTAATACTACAGATTTTCCCTTAGACTGTAATACAAATTCATTATACTTTTTTAATAAAGGAGCTAATATAGAAGATTTTAATAGCTTAGTTTGTGAATAATTAACACTCTTATTAAGAAACGTCATTGTATATATATCCTGAATTCCAAATTAAATTTCAGTTTTTTATTCGTGTAAATCTTAAATATTTTTTAAATCGTAATTTTAGAATTAACACTTAATGTCAGTGTGTTTAGAAGGTAATGTTTTTATAGATGGAGGCCAGGTACAAAATATTAATGTTACAAATTCTACTATAGGAAATAGTAATATATCAAAAAGTTCACTCGATATGACAAGTTCTGGAGGAGTCATTCAAAATATTACAAATGTAGCTGACCCAATAGCATTACAAGACGCCGCTACAAAAAAATACGTTGATAATTTAGATATTGTTATATCTAATGTTACTTTAACAAATACAAACACTTCAATCATATCAAATTATATTAAAGGTAGTTATGTTATAACTATAAGCAATTTTGTATTTAATGGACCATCTGGTGTTTTCCACGTTACAAAAAGCGAAAGTTCACAACAAGCTCATATTGTTAGAACCGTTGCAGCACCAGGTTTGGGTACTAATACTTTTTTAAAAATAACTTGGCCACAGAATTCTGGTATTTTATTAAGTAAAACAAGCTCAGATTATAATGGAAGTTATCGTGTAAAAGTAATGTAATTAACTTCTTGAAAGTTCATTCTGCAATTCCTGAAGTTTTAATTTAATCTCTGATAAACGTTCATTCAAATTCAACAAATACTTTTTCCTTTCTAAAATCTTTTGTATCGTCAATATATCATCCTTTATTTCATTTTCTATAACGTTTTTAACTGAATCTAAAATCTGTATTTGTGTATTTTCAACTGTATTTTCAACTGTATTTTCAACTGTATTTTCAAAGTCTTCCATTTGTATTTCACCTTCACCTTCTTTGTTGTTATCTTCTTTGTTGTTATCTTCTTTGTTGTTATCTTCTTTGTTGTTATCTTCTTTGTTGTTATCTTCTTTGTTGTTATCTTCTTTGTTGTTATCTTCTTTGTTGTTATCTTCTTTGTTTAATACACGTGTCAATATGTAATTAACACCAAATACAAAAGTTACAAAAATTACACTACTTAAGATTTCTCTTTTCATATGATACACAATATAATCAGTAATGTTTAAATCAAAAAACATGTATTTATGAAACTAAATCTAAATTATTTTTAAATCGTTTTAAACAACTTAAAAATAAACTATTTAATGTAGAGGTGAGTCGGTGTTCCCCCAGGGGAAGATAAATTTTAATTGACAAAGTTTAAACTTCTTTGGGTTTTAAAGGAATTGGTTCAGCCAATTCAGATAAATCATCTAATAATTCTGAAACAGGAACATGGTCTTGAGTAGCATTAGATTCTACCGCAGGTGTAGGTGTAGCCACCGCAGGTGCTTGACCTTGAACACCACTTGCCACAAATGCAACAACTTTACTTAATAAAGACGCATCATTTAAAGTATATGCTCCATGACGTTGACCCTTGTTTACACCTTGAATCAACAATTGTTTTGCTAAATTTGTATCAATTTCATTATCGGGAACATTATTAACACTCACATCAATTGCTCTTTTTAAAATTTCTGCTTCATTTAAAAGATATGCACCCTTTTGTTGAGCTACTTCAACATATTGAGTCAAAATTTGTATAGAGTTTTTATTATCTAAAGTAATAACAGTTGGTTCCTGTGTTTCCGTCATTTTTAATATAATTTAATAAAAAAATTGATACTATTGAACACACTTATATTTTATTCATTTTTTTTATTTTGCGGTTTAATTTTTATCTAATTTCATAAATATATATTAAGAGCTTTCATAATTTAATGAAATCTATTATCGGAGATCTTACTACTGAAACTATTAGCCTTATTTTTCGAGAATGCGAAAAAGATAAAAATAAACGTCGCCTATCAAACATAATTAACAATATAATCAATATTGCATTTGAAAATATTAAACCCTATCTATATACAATTATGGCAATCCTTGTTTTATTATTCGTAATGAATTGCTTTCAATTCTATTATTATATAAAATTATTCCTTACAAGTAAAAATTTAGAAAATGCCAATATAGATGACATACTAACCAAAAGCTAATTTACTTATCAATCAGAAACTTCAGAAACTTAATAAATTTCATAAACTACATCACAAAGACCACAAAGATATATTGTACAAGTTAAATTTTTCACATTACACACATTACACATATTATCATTTATACTATCTAAATTAATACACAATTGATCATAACATAACAATTGTTTATCTTTACAACTATCAAAACATTCCATAGATAATTCATCAAATATCCTATATAATTCGCATACAATATCAAGATTACATTTTCCCTTTAAAATATTTATAACTTTTCTTTTAATAATCATATAATTTTCATTTTCATTTTCATTTTCACTTTCACTTTCACTTTCACTTTTCATTATTATAAAACTAAATATATTTTTAAATTATATTTAGTTTAACAATTGTATTTATTCTTTTAAAATTCAGTTATAGATTTTTCTTTTACAAGTGGTTTAAGAAGTTTAAACTGTTCATCATAACCTATATCTTCTAATTGTTCCGTAACTTTTTCTAATAAATATTGGTCTTTATATATTGATACTATTACTATATAAGGTGGCAATATAGAATGTGGTTTAATGTCTTTATATACAATACCTGGTTCTAATATATCCTGTCGTAAGTTTTCAAAAACATTTCTAATACAAAATTCTTTATCTAAAAACAAATAATAAGTTATTGTCATTTTATTATATAAATTAATTCCTTTTTTTAAATTCCTTTTTTTTTAAATTCCTTTTTAAATTCCTTTTCCTTCCTTTTCCTTCCTTTTCCTTCCTTTTCCTTCCTTTTCCTTCCTTTTCCTTCCTTTTCCTTCCTTTTCCTTCCTTTTCCTTCC
>Ga0209246_10000043_pt1 | contig 53243 bp, 52 predicted proteins | sample LauGreSpBDMM15SN_2_FD_187560 | JGI IMG/M metagenome (GOLD analysis project Ga0209246, IMG submission 187560) | Freshwater lake microbial communities from Lake Michigan, USA - Sp13.BD.MM15.SN (SPAdes) (version 2) | ecosystem: Environmental > Aquatic > Freshwater > Lake | place: Lake Michigan...
AGTACTTAACGTTATTCACGCAATTATACTAACAGTTACAAGATCTCATTATACATTAGATGTAATATTGGCTTTATGTGTAACATTAATGGTTCATTATACACCTTACAAACACTTAGGCAACACATCGGTTAGGCAACAACACAACATCCGAATTTAATTAAAAAAATACATTTTTCATTTAAACTAGGAAATATATATATTCTATTTTATATAATCAAACGTTTTTTTTTTATATAAAATATAATACGTAGGTTTAATGAAAAGTTCAGAAATTATTTTTTTAGAAATAATAAAATATGTTATGGAAAATAAAAATGATTGTATAGACAATTCTGAAATTATTTCTGTACACGCTGTTAATTATTATAAAACTCATTTTTTAAGTAATACTTGTAATTATGTATACAGTTCTGAAATAGTGATAGATGAGGCGACTGGTATAGGTTTGTATTTTTATTTTTCAAATAAGAGGAGTTATTTAGGATTATATAAAGATAATATGTCAGATCTTGACTTTTCACGATTTCAATATTATTTATTAAAATATAGTGAAAAGATTTTCTTTAAATATCGTTTACACGAGTTAATTTATGGTTTGAATAATGAAGAAATCTAAGGTTTTTTTAAACTGGTTGTATACGCGTATTTTTTATTAGGTTAATTATGAAAATTTTTTTTCTTTTTGTATATTATAAAAACAAAAAACAATGGGTGGTGGATTAATGCAATTAGTAGCCTTGTAATTCCATAGGGCTAAATAGTCAGCTACCTTTATAGTACCGTATTAATTATAAAGGGAAAATAGTATAAAATACGGATGTAAATTAATTACATATAATTTACATATATAACTGGCTAGTGAAATTTAAATTTAAATAAAATTAAATTTTGCGACATTTTCAAATTGCGGGAAACTCCTTAGAGCCTTTGCTACCACTTTATTTTAGAAATATTATAAAGGAACACGGTTAATAGCCGTACCCAATGGTAAAAATGCAAAGGATTGGACAATCCGCAGGAAAGCTCCTAAAATTAAAGGAGATTCTTCAGAGACTAAATGAAAATGGGCGAATTGTATTCGCTTAAGATATAGTCCGGCTTTTAGTGAAAACTAAAGGATAAACCGATGGAGCTCAGGATATTTACCTTACTGGTGGAAATTGCCAGAGAAAGTAGTCAATTAAAATTGTTACTACTAGTGAATTTAATTTATATTAGATTTGCGACACTTTCAAATTGCTGGGACACCCTTAGAGCTAAAACTACCAAGGATATTTGAGAAATCTATATCTGGCCAAGATAAAACTTGGGTAGTGGCGTAAGCCACAAAGAAATTTAAACTGCAAATGTTAAATTTCTTTCGGTGATAATGTTTTAGATTGGGCAATCAGCAGCCAAGCGCCCTACCAAATAATTTGCGGGCGAAGGTTCAACGACTAAATGTTAGTGGGTGAAATTTAAATTTTGCTTAAGATATAGTCTAGTCCCTAATTTCCATATAGAAATTTAAATACATCGAAAGATGGGGTATATTACGAATCCTCAAATTACTTTTTTCAAAGTTGTCTATCGGAGACATACGAATTTTGCCATTGAATCTATTGAACAGACCTTTAATGGAACTGTAGATTTCGGTCGCAAAGTTTCTTGCACCGTTTCTCGCAACGGTGATCTTATTCACAAGGTCTACCTTCAAGCTGACCTTCCAGCATTGGGTCACGCTAGCAGTATTAACTGGTATCCTTATGTTGGTCATAATTTGATTGAAGAAGTTTCTATTGAAATCGGAGGTCAAACTATTGATAAACATTATGGTTCTTGGTTAAACATCTGGAACGAACTTACTCAAACTGCTGAAAAGGAAGATGGTTACAAGACTATGGTAGGTAACACTGCCCTTTTAACATCAACTGATGCTGGTAGCCCAGATAGCACCCCAGCTACTACTCTTTACATTCCTCTTCAATTCTGGTTCTGCAGAAACCCAGGACTTGCTCTTCCTCTTATTGCTCTACAATATCATGAAGTCAAGTTCAACATTACATTTGCTTCTTTAACTAGTCTATGTGATGCTACTTCAACCGGAAGTCCTACTCTTAATGCTTCATTGTATGTTGATTATATCTATCTTGATACTGATGAACGTCGTCAATTTGCTCAAGTTCAACACGAATATCTCATTGAACAATTGCAATACACTGGAGCTGAATCAGTTGGATCTGGTGCTGTCAAGAGCAAGCTTGCTTTGAACCATCCTTGCAAGGAACTTGTTTGGGTTGTTCAACCTTCTACAAATACTAATCCAGCTGCATTCGATAACGATGGTGCTCAAACCGTTACCAGTGCTAAACTCCAACTTAATGGTCAAGACCGATTTTCAGAAAGACCTGGTGCTTACTTCAATCTTGTACAACCATACCAACATCATACCAACATTCCATCTGTTGGTATCTATGTTTACTCATTTGCTCTTAACCCAGAACAACATCAACCAAGTGGCACGGTTAACATGTCTCGTATCGACAATGCTACCCTTCAGCTCACCACTGCTGTTGCTGGATCCCTCAAGGTCTTTGCTGTGAACTACAACGTGTTTAATTTTTGGACACAAAAAGTAAATCGAGAAATTGATTTGCTAGTGGAATGTTTTTGACTATGTCAAAGATATTTCGCGACACTTTCAAACTGCGGGAACCTCCTTATAGCCTTCACTACCACTTTTATTTGGAAACATTTAAAAGGATCTCGGTTAATAGCCGAACCCGATGGTAAAAATGTGAAGGATTGGAAAATCCGCATCCAAGCGCCCTACCAAATAGTTTATAACTATTTGCGGGCGAAGGTTCAACGACTAAATGTTAGTGGGCTAATTCGTACGAATTTGCTTAAGATATAGTCTAGCCCCTTTTAAATTCACCGAAAGGTGGGGTATTTGCGAAGAATTATGGCTGGTGAACTACCCTCCTCACGCCAGCAAGAGTATATTCATAAAAAGAATATGCTAGTAGAATGTTTTTGACTATGTCAAAAATATTTTGCGACATTATCAAACTGCGGGAAACTCCTTAGAGCCTTCACTACCACTTTTATTTGGAAACATTTAAGAGGAACTCGGTTAATAGCCGAACCCAATGGTAAAAATGTGAAGGATTGGACAATCCGCATCCAAGTTCCTTACTGTCTTTTGACAAAGGAAAAGGTTCAACGACTAAATGGTAATGGGCTTAACAGCTTAAAATATAGTCTAGTCCCAATCTGAAAAGATGGGTATTAACGATGGGAGGCCTTGCTTACTCCAATTAAGTAAGCAAATAGTATCATACTTTATGATAAAACTTATAAAAACATTGAATTTTATTTAAAATATTAAATAAAAACAATCAAAAACAATATGGATACAAGTGAGAATTTTAAACAGTATTTATCAGGATTTTTTGACGGAGATGGTTCTATAACTGTAGAAAAGATGAAAAACATATTTGAAGTCATAAAGTATTAGGTATTGTAAATATTAGAACAAGTATAATGAATTTTGATGAAGATGAAAAGGTAGTACGTACTACGTACTCATCAAATAGTGGAAATCCAGACACTATATTTCTAAGTTCACAAGGAGTTTATCGTTTACTTTACAACTCAAAAAAAGAAATAGCTAAGAAGTTTAGAAAATGGGCAGGAAATATTCTTGACGACATTATATTTAATGAAAGTGATGAATTGAAACTTCAAATAGAAAATCAAAAATTATTATTGGAACAAGAAAAAGAAACTAATAAAACTTTAACAAAAGCATTAAATACTAGATCACTTTATAATAATCATTATTATAGATATATTAGTAATAAATTAGAATGTTAAAAACCCGAACACATGTGTAATAAAAATACTAAATAAAAATACTAAATAAAATCGCAAATTATACTATTACCATTTGGTTTACAAGCAGTTCCGCTTGCACAATCCCTGTATACCCACGAATCATATACGCACGTATCAAACCCTGTACCGCTACAACTCATTTCTCCTGAATTACAAGAAGATGATTTACTATCATCCTTGTTATCTCTATTTTCATCGTCATTTTCATCGTCATCACATTTAACTTGTTTGTTAGTTGGTCGTATCTTAGAAGGTAGTATTGGTTGTTTTGTAGGAGTTGGTTGTAGATATGTTACAGATGGCACAGATGGTACAGATGGTACAGATGGTACAGATGGCACAGATGGTACAGATGGTACAGATGGCACAGATGGTACAGATGGTACAGATGGTTGTTGATTATTCTTTTGTATATTTTTCGTGTTCTTTTTACCGTATTTTATGTCTTTTCTAGAAGCTAATAGATCTCTTCCATCTATTGAACTCGGGGAATCGGGTTCCCATTCTGGAACTTTGGGATATCCAGGTAAATTGACAATTAAAAGTTCTTTGCCTGGAATTTCGGGATTGTTACCATTTGTATTAACTGTAATATCTGCACATTCCATATAATATTCTCTATTACCTATTCTATTAATCCAAGTCCAAAAAATGGTCATACCACCTCCTTTAGAATTTTGTGGTAAATCAAAAGAATAAGATTTAGTATCTAATAAACAATTGGCAATAACAGTTCTTAATACAACAAATGTTTTATCATCATATGAAACGCCAAATTGACAATGTCCACCACCGTGCACAGCAGTTCCTTCTAATGTAACTGTTAATTTAGAATCATTAAAAGTAGCTACTGATGGACCTTTTGGAAATCCTTTACAAGGAAATGTAAAATGATCATCTGTTACTAGTAATGGTGATCTTAAATTGTAATTTACTAGTCCCGAATCTAGGTAATATTTACTTAGTTGATTTCTTCTTGATGGTGGAAAACTCAATGAGATATGTGCAATGCACGTTTTTATTAAAAATAATAATAATAATATTTCCATTTTTATTATTAAAATAAAAATATTTTTAAATTCTTTTCAAATTTGATTAAATACATAAAATAAAAGGATCATCAGTTAAAAAAAATTTACCACCTTCTACATAACCGACTCGTTCTAAAGAATTTGTATCATAGACAAATGAATCATCGGTATAATAAAATGTATCTTCTATTAATGTTTTATTTAATTTAATCTTGTCGATATTTAAATTATTTTTGTTGTCATTTTCAATAACAAAAAGTACATCTGGTTGTTTAGATGAACCAATTGTTTGTTGTCGAAATGCTAAATAACTATGCGTTTTACAATATTCTGATGCATCTTGTGCTTTACGACAACACTTGTTACCATTTTGTGAAATACCCTTGCAAATAACATCTTCACGAGGACCTCCTAAAAGTGATAAAAAACGATTCAAAATTATAGCCTTTTGCACTTGTGTACTTGTATCTTTATAATGAATATCATATTCTAGAAATAAATTGTCAATTATAACAGTAATATCCTTTTTATATGCTCTTTCAAAACTACTTGGGATATTACCTATTCGTTTATGCAAACGTTCAAGTTCCATTATCCTATTTTTCTTTCTTTTTTATATCTGCAAAAATATTTTGATTTTTTTCAAAACTTTTAATTTTATATTCGGATTCTTTATTCGTAAAGGGCGTTGTTAGTATTTTTTGAAATGACAAGTCCAATTCACTAAATGAATTACCTTTTTCAAGATGAATATAATATGAATAACATAATCCTCTTTTGTCCATTTCTGTAATTAAAACGACAACGACATTAGTCTGTTCGTTTATAAATAAATTTAAAGTATTTTTCTTTTTAGAATATTTTATTTCAATTCTTTCACATTCTAGTTCTCCTGAATTATCTATTGATGAAACTGATTCCATTTTTATATAATTAACTTGTTTAAAACTAATATCGAAATGTAATATTACTGTATTATTCGAAATTTCATATGAATTGATTTTCATAATCCTTGTTTATTTAATTGTAAATTATGTTTAAATAAAGTAAATGTTTCTAAAAATACATAAAAAATTGAAATTTTAACAATAATAAATACAAGTAAACAATGATTAATTTAAAAATATATGTTGATGAAAATGACAAAGAGTATGATATTTTAATAGGACAATCGCAAGGGGAAAATGATGCTATAATAAGATCAAGTAATCAAAACGATACTTGGTTTCATTTGGACAAAATCAGTGGACCACATATTATTTTTCAAAACAATGGTGACAAAATACCTAAACGTTATTTTAATCAAATAGCTGGTATGTTTCCACAATACAAATCTAGATTGTCTAATCGTTATTCTGTTATATATACAGAACTAAAAAATGTAAAACTAACCATTACCCCTGGACAAGTAAATGTATCAAATACAAAAATTATCAAAATTTAGTTTAAAATTATCAAAACTTTTAAATTAAATATGTTGGGTGAAATATTATCTTGGACATTTAGTACAATTTCTAATATTGCTTGGTTATTTGTATTCCTTCCACAATTAATGGAAAATTACAATAAAAAGTCATCAGATGCGGTTAGTTTTTACTTGATAGCGCTATGGTATATCGGAGATACACTTTCAGTAGTTTCTGCAATTTATAAATCAATACATCCAGTTCTTATATATACGGGCACTTATCATATTATTTTTGACGTGATATTTCTTATACAAGTAATATACTATAGATTGCCTATGTGGCGTTATTCAAATGCCACCAGCGATACATACCTTACAAGATACCCACTTCTTTTGGATGAAACACTTTATAGATATGATTCCATGTTGTATTATGCAAAAGATGTATTATTACTTCACGAAACTAGTTTGTTACTTGGTTATTCTATATTATTATTATTATTATTATCAAGTCAAGCTATATTCGAATTATTTCCACATATTATTGTAGGTGATATTTTTGCTTGGACATCTACTGTAATATTTTTTTTATCAAGATTACCACAGATTTTATTAAATTACAAACGTCGTAGTGTTGAGGGATTGTCATTTACAGCATTTGTAAATATTATAATTGCAAATCAATTATTCCTTGCATCTATCTTGGTAAAATTAATAGATATAGACGATTCAAATCGTGTAAAATATATTGTTAAAAATATTCCGTGGATTGTAGGATCATCTGGAACAACGTTATTTGATATAATTATATTTATACAATTTTTTATTTACAAATAAATAAAGAATATCAAGTGTATAAATTTCAATTATTTCATAGATTGTGTATATTTTATTTATTGTATATATTATATACAATAAACGCAATAATGAGTTTAAATATAATATTCGATTACGAATTTGTTTTTAATACAAATGATATAAATATTAATTTCGATACAATTTACAACCAATGTACTTTAGAAGATCCATCTGGAAATAGACGGGAATTAATCTATGACAAATGTTTAGAAATATTACAAGTTTTAACAAGAACACCAGGAATTCACATATGTGCATCATTTGTTAATTATAATAATCAACGATACAAAGTAACCATTCGTAATATGTCATGGACTGGTGACACCTAGTGATCAACCTAGCGACACCTAGTGACACCTAGTAATCAACCTAGCGACACCTAGTAATCAACCTAGTAATCAACCTAGTAATCAACCTAGTAATCAACCTAGTGACACCTAGTAATCAACCTAGCGACACCTAGTAATCAACCTAGCGACACCTAGTAATCAACCTAGTGACACCTAGTAATCAACCTAGCGACACCTAGTAATCAACCTAGTGACACCTAGTGACACAAAGTAATATATGCATTATTTGATTCTTTGTTTTTATTCTTTTTATTTTGTATATTTTGATTATTTTATTTTATTATATAATAATATAAACACAATAAACACAAAAATGAGTTTGAACACAATATTTGATTACGATTACGAATTTGTATTTTTCACAGATGATATAACAGATATTGATAAATTTGATATTATTTATAATCAATGCACGATAGAAGACCCGTCTGGAAATAGACGCGCATCAATTTATGATAAATGTTTACAAATTTTACAAATTTTATCTATAACAGCAGGGATTCATGTGTTCGCATCGTTTGTTACTTATAATAATACACAATACAAAATAACTATTCATAATAAAACTTGGGGTCTGGCGATATAATACCTTAAATAAATTCGTAAATAGATTATTGCAATATATTATTTTATTTGTATATATTATTACAATATATTATATTAAATGCAAAATCTACCACCTGAACTTGTTGAAGAAATATTAAAAAAACAAGATAGTATAAAAGATATTACACGATTATGCAATAGTAATTCTAAAAATAAAAATATATGTGAAAATTATTTTACACACGAAATTAAAAGCAAATTTAATAGTTCAGTACAAATATTTGCAGAATTAATTATGAAATTTAATATAATTGAAATAAGATACGCTGGGAAAACAAGATTTGCAAGAAATGCTGGATCACAAAGTGATTCGTTAATAATTAAATCGCATAAAGTATATGGTAATAATCTATTTATGAAAAAATTTAAATATTTACTTTCAGAATGGTTAAAATACGATGGAAATGCTGGTACTCCTTTCCCAAATAGACCATTTAATGAAGATGAAAATATTGATGGTGAATTATTAGATAGAGAAGAGTACGAGTTTTCATTAAAAAATGATGGCGAGAATCTTTTTTTACAAATACAAGCCAATCGTTGCTATAGATTAATAATATCAACACCAGATAATAAATTATATGAAAAAATTATATATGATTATTTAAATAGTAAATTTGAAAATGGAGATGTTTCTTTTAAACCAACGAATCCTAATCGTGGTAGTTTTCCACCTGTAACTTTGTAACTTTGTAACTTTGTAACTTTGTAACTTTGTAACTTTGTAACTTAAATTAAATAATATTGTAATAATTATTTAATTTAAATTAAAAATTCCATTGATAATACGCCATTTTCTATAGTTAAGATATTATAAGATATGGCAAAAACATGGATTTTTATTTCTGGATTGTTTTGTATTAACTTTAAAGCTAATGTAACGTCATTAAATCTAGATAAATTTAACGAACCTGTTGGTTGATTATCTTCTGGTCTTATACTAAACGGCATAGTATATATATAGTTCATTGGGATAACAGAATGAACGTTATCTGGGAATATTGTTCTATAATAAAATTCTGATAATTTTTCAAAACGATATTTTCCATCTAATAATAAAGATGCTTCTGTAAATAATGGTGATTCTTCTGGAGTTTTAGAATAAACAAAATAATTATTATTATCAATATTTGCCTTTTCAACTCCGAAAAATATAATTTCTTTACAAGGATGTGAAAATCTAAGATCGCAATTATAAGACGAAATATTAGCTGGTATTAATTCGTCGCCGTTATATTGAATTTGTTCAATAACATACTTGTGAGAATTTTCTTGAAATTGTTTTAATATAACATCATCTAAAAATATATATTCTGCATAAACATTTGAACTAATTATTGATGCGTATCCTGGTTCGTCTCCATCGTAATTTACACATTCTGAAAAATTTCGAAGTTTAAAATTAACCTTAATATCTTGTTGAAACATACTCAATAATGGTAAAGCAGAACTATATTGTTTAGTAAACCAAAAATCAAGAGGTATTACTAAATCGACTTCTTTTTTAGCATTTGTATAATTATTTACATATGTATCAGATTTTAACAACATAAAATTTTTACCTAATTTATCAGTATTTGTTAATTCATCCCAAGCATTCATAAATTGAGGATATAATCTATCTACTACAACTCCACCTATCTGTAATTCTATAGGTTCTGAAAAAATAGAATATCCTAATGTATCATTCCAACAAACATAATTTCCAGATATTTTATTTAATCGTGGTAATCGGATATGCAAATGTAATTTAGAAAGAAGATGTCCTCTTTTTGGTATTTCACAAGTAGTCTTTTGTCCAAATGTGGCTACGGTATTCATATTTAACTTTACTGTTTCTGTAGCAAAATTAACATATCTATAATAGTTGTACTTGAAAATGTTTATTTGTGGATCTTTTGTCAAATACACATCTTGTATACCAATTGCTTGTAATTGAAGAATACTTGGTGACATCTATATTAATAATATCGATATAAAAAAAAAGTAAAATTAAAACTAAACTAAAAAAAAAGTAAAATTAAAACTAAACTATAAACATAAATTTATTTAAAAAAATAATATATATATATATAATTATGGCATCTAAATTATGTCTTAAGAGGTTAAATAAGGAAATATTAATGTACCAAAAGGAAAATTTCAAGTTTCCTAATCTAATATTACGACATCAAGAAGATGACATATTACTTTGGTATTTTATAGTATATGATTTAAAAGAAACTCCTTTTGAAAATGGTGTATATTTTGGAAAAATATTATTAGACGAACAATATCCGTTAAAACCACCAAATTTTATTTTCATAACACCAAATGGGCGTTTTGAAACGAATAAGAAAATTTGTACTACATTTTCAGCTTACCATCAAGAAACTTATACAAGCACTTGGAATATAATGTCAATGATGACAGGTATGATTTCATTTATGACAGATATTGCACCAGATACTGGTATAGGTTCTATAAACACATCTGATACAGAACGGATTAATTTAGCAAAGATGTCATTGAATTGGAATAAACACGACGAATGTTTTAATAAAATTTTCCTTGATATAGACAATTTAATTTTACTTTAATCTAATTTTTTACGTTTTGTAATCCTTAGACCTAAATTAGGTTTTGATAATTTATCCCTTAGTTCAGCGTTAATAGCATCTTGAAACAAGGTATTTTCCTGACAATCGTATTTTAAAAATGGATTTCCATTATTTATGGGGTTAAATGGGTTTACAGCATAACCTTCATTTCCGATATGTAATTTACCAATATTTTCAATAACTGGTTCTAATTCATTAGAAAACCAATCAGAGAAATTATTTGTAACAGTTGTAAAAAAATCACATTCATCCCCTTGAGGATTACATTTGTATAATTTTTTCAATGTATCTTTTTTATTTGTATCATTATTTGTATCTTTATTTGTATCAGTTTGAACACAACCATCTACTTTTAGATTTGGATTTGTCATTGTTTCTATAGATTTAGTTTCCTTAACAATTAAAACTGGGATCATTGTTAATTCGTACATCACGTTTCGTTTAGTATCTTTTGAATTCCATACCCAACCATGTAAAATAACTTCTTCATCGCAAAATATATCACAACGATCATTTGTAATTATATATCTAAGATCTACTAAAGATTCTGTATATTTATTTTTATATTGTTCGCGTAATAATTCATAACATTTTACAAACCCGTACTCTTCTGTTAAATCATTTGTATAAATACAATGTGTATTTTCAATATTATCTTTGACATAAATTAATGATTGTATATTTTCCATTTTATATATTATACATAATATAAAATAAATTTTCAATTAAATCGTTTGTAAACTTTTCTGTTACTTGTAAGTTTTATTTAAGTTTTTTGTAAATTGAAGCAAATATTTAAAAAAAATTGAAAAACAAATATGGTATATAAATAAGGGAAATAATATACAAAATGTCTTTTTCTAAATATTTGCTTCAATTTACAAAAAACGCTGCTAATGAACAAACTCATTTATCATTTAGCAATGGTAAATACAATGTTCCTGATAATAAATACGAAGAATTTTACAAACGTTATTACAACATTATTTCTGATAATACAAATACGGAAAAGGATTCTCTTTATTTGATTGAAAAAGTATATAATTCAAAATTTGCATTTTTTATTGATTTGGATGTACCTAAAAAATCATTTTACAATTTATCAGACAATGATGTTTTGGACATTATTACTGCAACGCAAACTGCAATTTCCAAGATGTTTGTTGAAAATCAACTATTGTTAGAGTATATTGTATCAAAGAGAATCACTGCCAAAGGTAGTAATTATCATATTAATTTTTATAATTTGATTGTTAACAACACTGTTGCTAAACGTTTAATTACTACTATTTTGGAAAACAACACTGTATTGACTGATGATATTAAAAATTCAATTGATGTTTCTGTTTATAGAACAGGATTGCGCTTACTTGGTTCTAAAAAAATTGTAAAATCTAAGAACTCGGATAAGAACTCGGATAAGAACTCGGATAAGAACTCGGATAAGAACTCGGATAAGAACTCGGATAAGAACTCGGATACAGAAAAGGATACCGACGGTGTAGAAGCAGTGTATAAGATTTATGATTTAAATATTGGAAAATTTACAGAACTTGAAAATACAACATTTGAAAACTTTTCTAAAACAATTGTAAAAAGAAAAAGTACTATTGATGTTTCAGAATTGCAACAAAATAATATTACTAATACTACTAACTCAATTGAAAAACAAATTCCAGTACGAGGAATTAATAATGACAAAATTCAAACAGAATTAACTAAACTTTTAATAAGTATAAAAGAACAAAACGAATGCTTATCAAATTTTGACGTATCAATTACAAGAATTTATCTAAAACCAAACAAAATGGGAATTTATTGTTATTATGTATCCATTAACAGTAAACATTGTCCTTTTAAAGATCGTGAACATTCTAGAGACGTTAGCCCGATTTATTTTGAAATTAGTATAAATGGAATCTATATAAAATGCCACGACGAAGAATGTAGAAGACGTGTATTTCCAGATTCTGGGTTTAGTCTACCAGATGATTTTGAAACTGTATATCCTGAAATTTACCTAAGTATGACAACAAAATATTGGCGTTCAGAAGTTGTATTGACAGATGAAATGAGATCTGCTTTAGAAACAAGTTTAACTGGTTCACATTATTCTATTGCAAAAGCAGTTTTCCAAATCTATAAGGGTAGATTTCGTGTAGATGATGTAAGAAATACAGAATGGTTTGAATTTGGAGGAGTTAGATGGAAAAAGAGTCATTTGATGAATATTTTAATATCTGAAGAATTACCAAAATATTATAGAAGTATCAAGATAAGTGATACATCTGTTCAAACTAAAAATTTGCAAGATTTTTTAGTAAATACAGACAAAGTTGATGCAAATATGCGTAATCAAATGGTTGATAACATTATTTCAAAATTAGAAAATGTGGGTTTTAAAAATAATATTTTAACACAGATCGTTTATCTTTTTAAAACATACGATAATGATTTTTATACAAATTTAGATTCTACTCCACATTTACTTGGATTTAAAAATGGTATTTATGATTTTAGAGAAAGTCGTTTTAGAAATGGTACCCAAAATGATTACATTACATTTTCAACAGGTTATGATTACATTGATTATGATGAAACTTGTCCACATACACAAGATATTTATACTTTTCTCGGACAAATTATTCCAAATACACGTGTATTAGAATATACATTAAAGGTACTTGGAAAAGCACTTATTGGAGCACCAGATGAAAGATTCTATATTTGGACAGGTTTATCAGGTGCTAATGGTAAATCTACATTGGTAAATTTTTTGGAAAATACATTAGGAGATTACATTACTGGCGTCGACGTTTCTTTGTTGACAAACAAAAGAGGTAGTTCAAGCAATGCATCACCTGATGTTGTTAGACTTCGAGGAAAGCGTATTTTTACTTTTCAAGAACCAGAACACGACGATAAACTTAGAACTGGTATTCTAAAACAATACACTGGAGGCGATACTATTATTGCAAGAGAATTATTCAAAGCTCCCGTTACATTTAAATTACAAGGAACTATGATTATGTGCTGTAATGATTTACCTACAGTCACGAGTTGTGACGGGGGAACTTGGCGAAGAATACGTGTGGTGGAATTTAAATCAAGATTTTGCGATAATCCAATCAAAGATAACGAATTCAAAATTGATCCTTCCATCAAATACAAAATTAAAATGTGGCGACCATATTTTATGAGTATTCTAATTCATTGGTATGAAAAATTTTTGAATGAAGGAATGAATGAACCAGATGAAGTGAAGAAAGCAACTGCAAAATACAAAGATGACAATGACAAATTCAACGAATTCTTTGATCAAATCCTCGAAGAAACATCAAATGACTTTGAATCAAATAAGAATATTTATAGTCATTTTTCTACTTGGTGGTCTAATAATTACCCAAGTTCAAGAGTCCCAGATATCAAAGACCTCAGACGTGCAATGAAAATCAAATATGGAAATGAAAAAGAATCTATTATCAATGGTTGTATGAATTATGGTTTTAATATTCGTATTAAACAAAGTTTTAACGACGATATCCACGAAAACAATGAAGATTTGTAATTGACACCTCCATCTATGTAATTTCTAATAAAAATATTAAATATACGTTCAAAATCTTATTTAAAAATAATTATATTATAATATTATTAGAAAATGAATAAAATTATTACCCCCAAAGCAATTAATTTTAAAGAATTAGTAAAAAATTCAAATACGACTTTATCACTTAATGTCCAAACTAAAATGGTAGAAGTGATGAATGAAGAATTTACAGAATCAGAGCAACAATGGTATATAGCCAATCTATATGTTTATATGAATTACCACGCAACAAACGACTTTCCAATTAACTTGGAAAATGTATTTAAAATGATAGGTTTTGCAAATAAAGGTAATGCGATGAAGACGATTAAAAGTAATTTTATAGAAAATGAAGACTATAAAACTTTGCTTTTCCATACGGAAAAGCAAAAAAAAACAGATGAAAAAGCTGCTTTTCCCAATGGAAAAGCAGGTCAACATACTAGAAATCTAGGAGGAGCAGGATTAAACAAAGAAGAAATTATGTTAAATGTAGATACATTTAAGAATTTATGTATGATAGCAAAAACAGATAAAGGAAAAGCGATTAGAAAATATTATGTAAAATTAGAAAACATTTATAATAAAATTATTAAGGAAGAAATTGAAGAAAATAAAAAAGAAATTGAAAATCAAAAATCTTTGTTAGAAAAGGAGAAAGAAAACACTATCAAATTAATTGAAGAAAAAGAAAAAGAATTAATCAAAACACAAAAAGAACTTGTAACTTTAAAAAAATTAAAAACTAACAAATGGTACGATCAAAAACCTGGTGATACTATTTATGCAATCAAAGTTGATAATATTATCAAAATAGGAAAAACAAGAGATATTAAAGCCAGAGAAGCATATTATACACAAAATCAGACTGGTGATATTTTTTATATTAAAAAATGTCATAATTGCGATTTAAGTGAAAAGGTTATTCATCATATGTTAGATAAACACCGTGAAGAAAATAATAAAGAATGGTTTAATATATCTGACGAATTAGCTATTTATATTATAGATATAGCGTGTGATTTTTTAGATAATTTTATAAATTACAGTGAAAAGTTACCAATATCAAATCTAAAAGAATATTTGGATTTGTCTTATAAAGTTGTAAATCCATCTGATAAAAATGATTGTGAAAATAAAGAACCATTAAATAACAGTCTATTAAATACAGTTGTTAATATTACGTGTAACGAAGATAAAATGAAAAGATTCATACAAGAATTTTGTGAAATAGACCAAAATAATTACGCTTTAAGTTACGAATTATTAGGAGCTTATAGAATATGGTCAAAAGGATTAAATGCAACAGATAGGTCACAATTTTCAAAATTTTTGAAAAAACATTATAAATCAAAACGAAAATATTATAAAGAACACAATGAATCAAGTTTATTAACATATATAGGTATAAAGCCAAAAGATTTAAATATAACAAGACAAGATAAAAATACTTTACCAAAATATGAAGAATTCGTTTTAACAGAATGTAAATATAATTACAATTATAGAATCGGTTATACAAATTTTATAGATGAATACAAAACATGGTATTTAAAAAAATATCCAGATTATATTTTTTCAAAACAAGAACATTTCAATATGGATGCATATTTAAATCGTAATTTCCTAAAAGAAAAAATAAATATGCCTGGTTATAGAAATGTTATCGGAATTTGGGGCGTTCAATTAAAATCTGAAAATTCAATTACATTAGGTATAAATCCTACACATAGAAAACAACTAGTCAAAATAGATTATAAAACTAGAACTATTATAGAAGAATATAAAAGCCTTGCAATAGCATCAGATATGTTAAAATTAGATCAAAGTACTATTATAAACTATATAAAAAATAAAAGATTGATAAATGATACCTTACCAAATGTTTCGGTTCGGCAAGATAGTTTTATTTTACAATACAAAAAAGATACCTTGCATATAAATTAAAAGTTGTATATATATTATTTTTTTATAATATATAGACATATATGAGTGAGATCAATATTGAAGATGTCAATTTTGAAGATACCAATTTTGAAGATACCAATTTTGAAGATATCAATTTAGAAAATGTTAAAGAAAAGGATACTTTTATTTGGGAACCATTACAACCAGAATGGCAATCTAAATTACTTTGCAACACATTTGTTATAAAAAATTGTTTAGGAGATGGTAATTGCCAATTTAGGTCTATAGAAACAGCTTTGTCAAATGCTGGATGCAAAACAGACCACGAACGATTACGAAAATCACTTGTAAAATATATTAATAGTTTAGATAATAAAGATTTTTTTGATATTATTCAACTTTATAGAATTGAAAAACAAAATGGCGAATTTGTTGGAGACTGGGATCCGTTTAGTATTAAAAATAAAAGACAATTTAACAATGAATTAAAAAAACCTGGTTTTAATTTTCAAGGAGATCATATAACATTATCTCTTGTTTCAAAAGCACTGGGTTTAGATATTATTCTTCTTGATAATTATTTTAATATTACAGATTTAAGTAATCCTGATCAATTGCAACCAAAAGTAATTGTTTTATATTATGATAATAAAGGCCTTAACTTTAGCGGGCAAGGTACATCCGGGCATTATCAAACAATTGGAATTATAACAAAAAGAAAAAAAGTATATACAATGTTTAAAAGATCAGAACTCCCTGAAGAAATAGACAGGTTATTAGATAAACATAATTTTTTTTTACAACATATTCGAGATATTTGCAATAAAGATCTTGGTTGTAATAAATTACAACTAAATAATATAATTAAACAAGTAGAAGATAGAATTAAAACTAAAATATCAAAACACGATAAAATAAAAATTATACAAATAATAAGAACTATCTTGGAAAATGAAAATTACTTTAATGAAATAAAAACTAAAACTACAAAGAATTAACCCTGGATCTATGTAGACAAGGCGCCTTTTTATTTTCTTGTTTTTCTTGGAGATTTCATTTATAACTTAATGATGGCATAGAATTTTCGTATCTATGCAAACATAATTGTTAAAGGTACCTTAATTTATAATAATAAAAAAATTTTTTATATTAAGTTATAGTATATAATGAAACTTGATATAACAATAGAACATTTAGTAATGTTAGTAGCTATTCTTTACATACTTTATTTTATGATGACTGCTAAAGAAAACTTTGAACAAATTACAAATTCAAATTCTAAACCAAAAGACCGAGCTTGTGCACAAGAATCGATAAATTACGCATATTTAGATTATGTATTTGGTGGAATTAAAAGTCCTAGACAATAATGTTTTATGGAATATGGCGCAAATGGTTTTGGAATATGGCGCAAATGGTTTTGGAATATGGCGCATTCCAAGCAATGAGTGTGGTAGGCATATATTATATATTATAATTAATGATAATATTGGATATTAGGTCTTTATTATTAATGTTTTTTTATATTCTATATTATAATTAATGATAATATTGGATATTAGGTCTTTATTATTATTGCCAATAATGTGTTATTTGTTTACAAAAAATTGGTATATTGTTTTTGTTGCGTTGTTATTTTGTACAAGATTTATGAATAGTCCAGATAGATTACAAGAGGATATTAAACACGATAAATTTTATTCACCTGCATCAGGATATATAAAATTTATAAATACAGATAAAGAATTTGTTACTATTTCCATGTTTTTAAATATTTTTGATAATCATACACAATATATACCAACTGTTAGTTATTTAAAAAATATTGAACACAAGCACGGAATATTTGAACCAGCTTATTTAGAACATTCTGTTAATAATGAACGTGTTGTAAATACACTTTACAATCCAACTTATGATTTTAATTTTACAATTACACAAATAACAGGAATACTTACAAGAAGAATATTATCTTTACAAATTCCCAACAATAATAAATTGTTATACCCAGGTGAACGCTTGGGTTTTATTATGTTGGGCTCTCGTGTAGATATATCTATCCCGACAAAAAATATAAAACAAATATTAGTAAATCCAAATACACACATATCAGAAATGACCCCCTTATTTATATTAAAATCTTGATATTAAAAGCTTGATATTAAAAGCTTGATTATATTATACATTTCGTTTTTTATATGTTTTTTAATTGTATTCGTAATGTATAATATAATATATGTCTTTGATAAATACTACCTTTCTAGGATCTGTGTTTAAACAAGATCCAAAACCAGAGTGGATAAAAATAGATGGTGTTGTAATGGGAGAATCTCGGCAATATGGATATAAAGTAATAAATTCTCCAAGTATTGGTGCAATTTTGGATTCATTAATTAATGACCCGAATGCAAAATGTGTTGTTTACAATTGGAAAACTGCAACTGCATATGTTAAGATTGGTTTTGATATGAAAAATTCACTTGATAGTGCAAAAAATCCAGATTACACTACATTTATTCCAAAAAGAGCAATTGCACCTGTACCGGTTCCTGTACCTGTACCTGCACCTGCAAATTTTAGTAAATTTATGCCATATGTGGATGTTGGTGCTTGGCCACCACCTGATCTTGTTGATATATATAAAAAATCAGGTGTTAAAGCATTTACATTAGCATTTATAATTGCAGGAAATGATAATCAACCATCTGTTGCTGGAGCATATAGTTTAAATACATCGTTTTACTTGGATAAAATTAATGCAATTAGAGCAAGTGGTGGGGATGTATGTTTTAGTTTTGGCGGAGCAGCTGGTAGAGAAATGGCTCAAGTTATAACAAATGTAAATAGTTTAGTACAAGCTTACCAATCAGTTATCAATAAATATTCATTGAAATATGTTGATTTTGATATAGAAGGTAATGCATTAGTAGATCAATCAAGTATTGATAGAAGAAATCAGGCTTTAGTTATTTTACGAAAAAACAATCCCAATTTATATATAGCATATTGTTTACCAGCGACAACTACTGGATTAGATGGCAATGGGTTAAATGTATTGAGTAGTGCTAAAAAGTTTGGATTTGTACCAAATGAATTACGTATAATGACTATGGATTACGGTTCACCTGCTATAAATGGGTTGATGGGACAATATGCTATTGCAGGTGCTCAGGGTACACGTAATCAATTGATTAATTTAGGAATGTCAAATGTTACAGTGGGTATAATCCCAATGATTGGTCAAAATGACACACCAACAGAGATTTTTGATTTACAAGATGCTCAGGCAGTAGTAGATTTTGCTAAAAAAAATAGTTGGGTTAGCAGACTTAGTTTTTGGAGCATTAATAGAGATATTGCAAATAATACAGTATCATCTATTGCTAGTGGAAGTCATAGTGGAATCCGTCAAGTAGCGTATGCATTTTCAAATATTTTTAAACAAGTAAATGTATAAAAGAAAATGAAAATAATTTTGTAAATTATAATATATAAATGGCATCGAGGAAATCATTTGAAATATTCCTTTATAAAAATAAATTAAATACAAAAACATTAATTGATATTCTACCCGAATTATCAAGTAAAACGATTGAATTACTTGGTAAAGATCTAAATATAAATCTAAATGCAAATGCAAATGTCTCAGATTTTTATATTTTCAGTGATGGTGGATGCAAAGGAAATGGTAAACGAAATGCTAAAGCTGGATATTCTGTATTTTTTACAGATGATTTGGATTCACCATTTTATAATTTTAATACAACACGATTAGTTGTAACAGATCCTACAAATAATAAAGCAGAATTGTCTGGTATTAAATGTATTTTTAAAACTATTAATGAAAATTTAGATTTATTTAAGAATATAAATATAATTATTTGTACAGATAGTATGTATTCTATAAATTGTCTTGAAAAATGGTACAAATCTTGGATTAAAAATAATTGGAAAAATTCAAAAGGAGAACCTGTTAAAAATCAAGACTTGATTAAACAAATTTTAGAATACAAAACAAATATTGATAAAAATGATATCAAAACAACATTAAAACACGTATTTTCACATACACAGGAACCAAGTGATAAAACATCACTACATCATAAATTGTGGTATGGAAATAATCTTGTTGATGAAAATATTAACAAAATATTAAATTTAGAATGTTAGTTAATTGATTTTTATTTAAAATAAAATGAATAAAAATATAAATTAAAATAAATTACAATTTAAAATGATTTGCTTAATTATTTCAATTGCTCACCCCTGTTATAAACGACCAAGTGTTGAAACTAGTATTTATTTTTTTGAAACTGAACAAGAAGCTCTTTCTAAATTAAAAGACTCTAAAATTACATTTATTGCCGATTTTGATACAAGTGAAGATCCTAGAATTCAAACTTTAACGACAGATAGTTCTGATGAATTAATTGACGAATTCTTTAAAGAAGTATCTGACATTGACAATTTCTATCGTAATAGTTATATGGATAATCCACCATTTTTTTGGGAAATAACTAAAGTTGCAGCTGGTACAAGTATAAACTTTTAAAAGTTATTTTGATAAAACTTTTAAAAATACAAAAATACAAAATTATTTACTTGTAAAAATACAAAATTATTTACTTGTAAAAATACAAAATTATTTACTTCTAAAATACAAATTTCTTTTGTCAACACAAGATGCAAGATCATTTGATAGTCCTAGTTCTTGTTGTAATTTAATTAAAGCTCTTATTTCTTTCGGAAGACAACTTCTTGTATATCCAAAACCATCCATTCCTGGAACTACTGTACCATAATCACCAATTCTTTTATCTAGTTTAAATAAACTTTTTAAATTTTGATAATCAACACCCATTGTATCGCAAAGATCGTATATTTCATTAAAAAATGTAATTTTTGTAGCAAAAAATGTATTCAAAGTATATTTAAATAATTCACATTCTTCAAATGTTTTAAAATAAAATTCAAAAGGTAATTCAGTTTCGTCTAGGTACTTGTGTTTATAAAGATAATTTGTAAAAAGATCTTTCAAGTCATTTATCAAACCCCTTTGATTTTCATGAATCCCAAACAATACAAATTTAGCAGAATATATATCTTGTTTAAAAGAAACTTCCCTTAAAAATTCTGGACAAAATACTATATCTAATTTTTCATTATTATATTTATTATAAAGATCCCTAGTAGTACCGGGTTTAATAGTAGATTTTAGAATAATAATTGATCTTTTGTTAACAGCCAATGATAATTGTCCAATAACATTTTCAACAATGGATGTATCACACTTTCCTTCAGAATCACTTGGTGTAGGAACACAAATGAAATAATAGTTAATATCTGATGTACTTTCACTAAAATTAACAACCTGTGGTATATTATTAAAATAATTGAAATCTCCAGTTTTTAATTGTGTATCACATACATTAAATTCTACATTATTTTTTTCACATAGGAATCCACACGCAGATCCCACAAAACCATAACCTAAAATATTCACAGAAATTTTTTCTTTATTCATTTTAATTATTAGTTAAAATGATATTAAAAATCAGTTTTTAACTAATTAAATTTATAATGCATTTCATTCAAAGTTTTTCTTCTTCAGTAAAATGCTACTTTATTGTTGGTTCAACTACTTTTTACATTTTGTGCAAATTCAAGTGTTTCCATTGTTTGGTCGCAATAGTTTTCTTCTTGTCTTACGCAACATAATGTAATAAATTTAGTGGGTCTCCATGTAGTATCAGATTTATTTTTATTAGAAAGATTATCTAAAAACTTTAGTATAGGTATCATTAATGAATTATTTGACCCATCTATTTTTTCATCTTCATCTTTTGGTTGTACAAAGTAATTTTTGACTTTATACACTACATTGTACCTTTTATCAATCTTCTGTTTAGGAGTTTCCGTTTGCTTTCCATTTTTAAGATTAAAATAATAAATCAAATGATTAATAGTTTCATTAATGTAAAACCCTTCATTTAAAATTTCAAATACAGCACTTGGATCATAAGTATCTTTATATTCTGGTTTTAATGACCGTTCTACATTGCTTACCCCACCTACAGGAGATGGTGCCATAACACTTTGAATAGTATTACCTCTGGATGTATCAATAAATGTATTAAATATATCTATGGGAGATTCTCTTCCAGCAGTATCAACTATTGTTATATATCCAATTTTACCGTTTGTAAATTGTATTTCAAATACAAAATACAAGTGAGATCTACTTGAAACTTGATTATTTGGTGTCATTTTAATTCTTTTATGTTCAATTCTATACTTGTCAATGATATCTGTAAGGGCATATATGTCAGCTACTTTAAGATCTTTAATATTGATATAACTTGGTATACTTTTTTCAAAAACATTTTCATCTCGGGATACGTCTTTTAATTGAGGGACCTTGTTTATTAAATTATGTATGTTACCAGATACTTGACGATTATTGAAATTAACACGGTTATAATATTGTTCAAATAAATATTTTAGTTTAATATTTGAAACACCTTCTAAATTAGCTAATCCATAATGTAATATACCAGGTGATCCCTTACTTCCTAATAGACTAAAACTTTTTCCGCTACCACTTAGCCCATATCCAAATAAAACGATAGAATAGCCATCTTCTACTTGTTTAAATGTACTGTACAAACCAGGGCTTATAGAATCTGATGATTCAATTATATTATTTATATTTACTTGTAATGAATCTGAATTTGGTATAATAGTTCCTTGTTGACCAGTATATATATCCAAATTAGTATAATCTTCTTCAAATATACCATAAAAATCTCCAAATGAACGCCTTTCTTTATATTTTGTATCTGGATTAGATGAACAATCTATATTTAATGATTTCAACTTTTTATTTTCAACTGTTTGTAATTCTACTGTGTGATTTTTACTTTCTTTTCCTATTAATGGTTTGATTCTTATATAAATTCTTACGGCACCAGATAAATCTTCATAAATATTTGTTAAAAGTCTATCTTGTTCTCTGTAATCTAGCTTATTAACATTCCAATATTCTAATAAATTACTTAGGTCTCGACAAAAACTCTCAGGAACTCTATTTCTACTAGTTTTTGATTTTAAATATTCAAAATTAGGACTCTTTATATAATCTGACAAGTTTAAAAATCTAATATGATTTGTAATTTCAGTTTTTATTTTTTCAAAATTTGTTTTTATGGATGTTTTAATAGTATCATTTAAATTATTAAAAGATCCCAAATTATTACCAATAATATCATCTAGAATTTTTATAATTTCTTGTTTCCTAAAGAAAATATTATTTAGGGCTACAAAATTGGTAATAATACTATAACAATTATCATAATCAACTTGTGTTTCTATACGAGTATTGTTATTTTGTAATAATAATTTCTCAACTTCTTGTAATCGTTTTTGTAATGTTGCAATTTCCAATCCTTGTTGTTTTTTTTGTTGTTGTAATGTATTTATTTCAGATTCCATTTTAGAATTACGTTCTGCAAAAGATGATTTTTCAGACGTAAGATCTTGAATATTTTTATCCATTGATTTTATTTGTTCATCTTTTTCTGATAAATGTATCATTTGCTCATTTATCGTTTGTTTTAATGCAGTTTCTATATCAACTATATTTTGTTTTAACCTTTGTATTTCTTTATCTGATAAATTGCTTGATTCAATATTGGTATTTAAAACACCCTTTAGATTTTCCTGTACAGTTTTTAATTCTAATAACAGTTTTCGTTTATACTCTGTAACATCATAATTTATATTCTTAGACCACTCATTCCATTTCTTGTTGTAATCTTGTATAGCATTTATAATTTCTGTTTTTTCATTTAAAACTTTATCTTTACAACGTGTTTTATAACCATTCAATAATTGATTTTGTAATTCGTTTTGAGTTAACTCTTTTTTAACATTTGATAATTCGGATTTTATCATTTCAATAGCATTTTGTAATTCAGAAATAGTTTCTGTTTTTTCTTTTAATTTATTATCATATTCTGAAATAGTATCTTTATTGGACAATATATTATTCATCGACTCCTTTTCATTTTGTAATAATAAATCTAAACGTTCTTGTAATACTTTCCGTTCTTCTATATATTTTTGATTTATCCGTTCCAAATCTTGTATTTGTAAATCTTTGGATGTTACAAATTCCTTAATTTCATCTTTATACTTGTTAATTCCTTCTAAAATATCATCTTTTTGATTTATAATTTGAGATTTACATTCATCTAATTGCTTTAAAGTTAAAAGATACTGATCATTAATAATTTTAATTTTATCTTCGTATTGAGATTGGATAAAAATTACTTCATTTGATTTACTATCAAATAACGTTTTATATTCTTGAGATTTTTTATTATCCTCTTCCATTTTAATTTTTTTAATATCATTTTCAGATTTTTCAAGATCTACAGATTTTTCAAGATCATTAATTCTCATTTCAAGATCATTTACGATCTTTTTATGTTCAGATTTTGAAACGGTTTCTTCTTTATTTTCAAATAATCGTAATAATCGTTGTTTGTCTTTTTCAGCAAAACCCCTTACAATTGGTAATTTTTGTATAATAGTCTGCATATTTTCATTGGAAAGTAAACTTGTATCTATTGGTTCTATTAATTTACAAAGCGTACCATTTGAATTAATAAATCCAATTACCAAGTTATTATCATCAAGTATAAATGCAAGTGCCCTAGATTGTTGAAATTTAAATGGCGTAAATATTACTTGTGGATAATTTTTCTTTATGTAATCTATAATAGATGTAGAATCCATGTTTATTATAGTTTATATAGAAATTAATTGTTTTTAAAAAACTTTAAATAACAGTAATAGTCAAAGAACCAAGATGACCTACAAGTTAATGTAACCTATAATGTTATTTTTTTGATCTGATATTAAATTTAAATTATTTATAATCATACCATCTGTCAATAAATGTTTTTCTTGTTCTTTTATAATTTCTTCCTTTAACATTGGTTTACATACTTTATGTTCTGTATCCCATACTAAATTATAATGCGTACAAGGTAAGCATCTGTTTTCATTTGGATCTAGTTGCTCTCCTTCTAAGCATTGAATTTGTCTGATAATGTGATCACCTTCCTTTTCTGTTAAAACAGGAGCATCGATAATAGATTTTTCAAGATCTTTAAAATCAGATGGTTTTACAATTGTTATTGTAGGTAATGTATCCGCTATTTTTTCTTCAATTACCGGTTCCGGTTTAATTGGTTCAGAAACAGTTGTTAGATCAGTTGTTAGATCAGTTGTTAGATCAGTTGTTAGATCAGTTGTTGTCGGTTCAGGTTCAGAATCAGTTGTTAGATCAGGTGTTGTCGGTTCAGGTTTAACTGTTTGTTCAGAAACAATTGTTGGTTCAGGTTCAGAAACAGTTGTTAGATCAGTTGTTAGATCAGTTGTTAGATCAGGTGTTGGTTCAGGTGTTAGATCAGGTGTTGTCGGTTCAGGTTTAACTGTTGGTTCAGTTGTTAGATCAGTTGTTAGATCAGTTGTTAGATCAGTTGTTAGATCAGTTGTTAGATCAGGTGTTGTCGGTTCAGGTGTTGGTTCAGGTGTTAGATCAGGTGTTGTCGGTTCAGGTTCAGTTGTTAGATCAGTTGTTAGATCAGGTGTTAGATCAGGTGTTGTTGGTTCAGTTGTTAGATCAGTTGTTAGATCAGTTGTTAGATCAGTTGTTAGATCAGTTGTTAGATCAGGTGTTGTCGGTTCAGGTGTTGGTTCAGGTGTTGGTTCAGGTGTTAGATCAGGTGTTGTCGGTTCAGGTTCAGAATCAGTTGTTAGATCAGGTGTTGTCGGTTCAGGTTTAACTGTTTGTTCAGAAACAATTGTTGGTTCAGGTTCAGAAACAGTTGTTAGATCAGTTGTTAGATCAGTTGTTAGATCAGTTGTTAGATCAGGTGTTGGTTCAGGTGTTAGATCAGGTGTTGTCGGTTCAGTTGTTGGTTCAGTTGTTAGATCAGTTGTTAGATCAGTTGTTAGATCAGTTGTTAGATCAGGTGTTGTCGGTTCAGGTTTAACTGTTTGTTCAGAAACTGTTGTCGGTTCAGGTTCAGAATCAGTTGTTAGATCGGTTGTTAGATCAGTTGTTAGATCAGTTGTTAGATCAGTTGTTAGATCAGTTGTTAGATCAGATTCAGAAACAATTGTTGGTTCAGAAACAGTAACTATCGGTTCAGAAACGGTTTTTAGATCGGTTGTTAGATCGGTTGTTAGATCGGTTGTTAGATCGGTTGTTAGATCAGTTGTTAGATCGGTTGTTAGATCAGTTGTTGTCGGTTCAGAAACAGTAACTATCGGTTCAGGTTCAGAAACAGTAACTATCGGTTCAGGTTCAGAAACAGTTGTTAGATCAGGTTTAATTGGTTCAGAAAGAGTTGTAACTGTTGGTTCAGGTTTACTTTTTTCACCTTGTATTCCTTGTAGTCCCTGTATTCCTTGTAGTCCCTGTATTCCTTGTAGTCCCTGTAGTCCCTGTAGTCCCTGTAGTCCCTGTAGTCCAGTGTCTCCTTTTTCACCAGCTTTGCCTTGTTCTCCTTTTTCACCATGTAATCCTTGTAATCCAGTGTCTCCTTTTTCACCAGCTTTGCCTTGTTCTCCTTTTTCACCATCTTTGCCTTTTTCACCTTGTAGTCCTTGTAGTCCTTGTAGTCCTTGTAGTCCTTGTAATCCTTGTAATCCTTGCAATCCTTGTAGTCCTTGTAATCCTTGTTCGCCTTGTAGTCCTTGTAGTCCTTGTCCAGGAGGCCCTTGTAATCCTTGCAATCCTTGTAGTCCTTGTAATCCTTGTTCGCCTTGTAGTCCTTGTAATCCTTGCAATCCTTGTAGTCCTTGTAATCCTTGTTCGCCTTGTAGTCCTTGTAGTCCTTGTCCAGGAGGCCCTTGTTCGCCTTGTAGTCCTTGTTCGCCTTGTAGTCCTTGTTCGCCTTGTAGTCCTTGTAGCCCTAGTCCAGGAGGCCCTTGTTCGCCTTGTAGTCCTTGTCCAGGAAGCCCTTGTTCGCCTTGTAGTCCTTGTAGTCCTTGTGGTCCAGGAGGGCCTTGTAGAATTTGTTTAGGTGTTAGATTGATAATTTTAATAGGTATTTTGAATTTTTTAATTTGGTTATTTTGATCAATTATACCAACTATATTGTCCAAGTCTTTAACTATACCGGAAATATTCATAAATGGTGTTATTGGTGGTAATTGTTTTGGTACAAGTTCTTTATTTATAGTATTTATAATTTCTTGTGATTCTTGTTTGTTGATATTTGAATTAATAGGTATAAAATCATTTTGTAAAGGATTAAATAAAAATTTCATATTGTCAGGTGATTGTAGTGGTTGTCCCTTTTGAATTTGTTTTTCTACTATTTTTTGTTCATCTTTGTTTATTGTTTGGTAATTTTTTAAAATATTTGGTAAAATACCATGGTGATCTTGTACTAAAGGTAAATTTTTACTAGTATAAATAGGTTTATAAAGACGGTGTTTTTGTCCAAATTTATTAATAAAACCTATAATACGATTTTTATGTTTTATAAATGCTCGAGCATTTCCGTGTTTAAAAGTTTTTGGAATATTGATAAAACTAGAAGGTGGGTGTACTATATCAGGATATAATCTCAAAACTCTTTCTAAACAGTGTTTAGCACTCTTAACATTATACAAACATTTGTCTTTATCAATAGAGAATCTTCTATTTTTTAAATTTTTGTATATTTTACCATTTGATTTTATTAATCTTCCTGTTATAGGATTTATATAGAATTTAGGATTAGTTTTACTCATTATATATACTATATTAATTATATATAAAAATAATTTAAAATAACTTAATAACTTAGTCAATTAAACAAATTGGTTCTTGTGTTTCCGGTTCTATTGGTTGTGATTGTGTTGGTTTTGGTAGTGTTGTTTCTGATATTTCTTCTTCTAATACGAAAGAAGAAATATCGTCTTCTATTTCGCAAACTGTTGAATCAAAACGGTCATAAAATTTTTTACTTTTAATTTTATGTATAGACTCTTTGTATTTATTGAAATTTTCTTCGGATTCTTGTAAATTCATAATAATATCCCAAGTTCGTTTAAGTTCTTCTTTGACATTATTAAACCAAATTTTACTTCTTTTTACTCTTTGGTTATTATATTTGGTTACAAAATAATAAGTTGGTATTAAATCTTGACGTAAAGACATTTGTTCATTTTTCCAATCTATGTATTCTTGAGTAGTTTTAATATGATGTGGTGAATAGATAAATTTAGGATCTGGTCCACTATTTGCTATTTGTAATACTATACCTTTAGCTTGTTTATCACCAAGATTTTGATCTATAAATCTTTGTTCTGATTCTAATTCTTCTATTTCACATTCAAAAAAATCACATACATCAAGGTCAATCGACTCCATCTGGATTTGTGTCTGTGTCCAGTAATGTATAGGGACTCGAGATTCGTCAATTTTTCTACTTTTGGGGCATTTAATTTCCAACATAACTCCATCTGGTGTAATTCCATCAGGACTTGCTGCTAACCATTTTAATCTAGAATGTGAAACAAGACCAAATTCTATAACTGTTGTATTATTTAATTGACAATAAAGTGTATTAGCAACTTCTTCGTATTTTTTACCCCAAAGTGTATAAATAGAATCTTTAAATACATTTTCGCCATAAAATGCCGAGCACTTTTTAATAATATAATCTTCTCTTGTTTCGTAATGATTTAATGGTGTAGTATCTTGGTATTTGAAATTTTTAATATTAAATTCTTCGACGTATGGTTCGCAAGTTTTTTTAGAAAGGAATAAACAACTTGCTGCCTCACTTGCCGTAACTCGTTTGTGTCTTGCGGTATACCATTCTGGTGTTCTTTGTTCGGGTTGTGGACGTTTTTGGAGTGCTTTTACCTTTCTTCTTAATTTTTTCAATTCTTCTTCTGAAGGTTGTTGCATTTAAATAATAACACTATTCTTTATATTATAATTCATTTTGTTTTTAAATTAAAATGTAAAAATTTACAAAAAGTTTAAATATTTTGCGTAAAATTACAATGATTCTGATGATTTTCAAAGAGTATAACGTCTTTTTAAATATGTTTTAAATTTAAAAATAATATACCTTATAGCGTTATAAACAGAATATAACAAGTCTAAATGATAGAAGAAATAAAAACAGATAATAATTGTATAGTTAAAGCATTTGAAAATAACCCAATATCAATTTTACATGAAGATATAGATAATAAAAAAATATATTATTTTAAAGCATCTGATATAGGTAAAGTATTAGGTATTGTCAATATACATTCAACAATACAAAATTACGAAGAAGATGATGAGCGTGTTATACGTAAAGCCTATGACACCGAAAAACGTATACAAGATACCACATTTTTAAGTTCACAAGGAGTTTATCGTTTACTTTACAACTCCAAAAAAGAAATAGCCAAGAAATTTAGAAAATGGGCTGGAAATATTCTTGACGACATTATATTTAATGAAAGTGGTGAATTGAAACGTCAATTAGAAGAAAAAGAAAATTTATTAAAAGAACAAATTAAATTAATAAAAAGATTAGAAAATAAGCCAGAAACCGAAGGATTTTATAAATCAAATGGGTATATTTATTTAATAAAAGACAATTCTAATATTGGCCATTACAAAATAGGTTTATCAGAAAATCCATCTGAAAGAGTTAAAAATTTAAATTGTGGGTCGAGTACAAATTCTTTAGAATTAGTAAAAACATTTGAAACAAAAAATGTAGTATTGTCAGAAAGATTAATCCATAGTGCATTATTTTCACATAAAATTAAGAAACAAAAGGAGTGGTTTTATGTATCAAATGAACAATTAGTTATTTACTTTATAAAAACTATAGAAAAATGTATAGAATTTGTTGATAAATATTCTTTTAATAATATATCTGAAGAATTAGAATCAATAAATAAAAACGAAATAGTATTACAAAAACAAATTGTACAAGTTGAAAAATGCGTTCAGACGGATATTATTATAAAAGATATTGATTTACTAGACGATACAGCTAATGATAAAGATACAATAATATTTAACAGATTTATTAATGATTCTTGTATAATACATGATTTGGAGTATATATCTATGAGAGAATTGGTATACCAATATAAAACGTGGAGTAAAATAAATAGTATATTTAATTATAAAGATTTTGAACAATATATAGAATCAAAGTTTATTGTTAAAAGGATGTTTAATAAAATGTTTAATACAGATATGAGATGTGTTTTAGGTATAAATTTAAATAAATCTTTTTACGAATTTGAATTTAAAGAACCATTTACAGATTTTGAAAATTTTCTTAAAAGTAATTGTGTAAAGGTTCCAACTGGAAAATTAAATAGATCTACGTTAAAAGATTCTTATGAGAAATGGTGTAATAGTAATAATAAAAAAAATCCTACGAAATCAGATATAAATAGTTTATGTAAATTTTTAGACAAGTATTTTTTTAAAGATTATTTCTTTGAAGGAACTTCTAGTTATCATGGATGGTATGGTATTACAATTCAAGAAAATGTATTAAAGGGAACCGGAATAACATCAACTTTATGTAAAAAAATATCAATATGTAAAGTTCACAAAGATAATCCTAATGAAATTTTACAAGAATGGGATTCTCAAAAAGAAGCATCTAGAGATTTAGGATTAAAACCTAGTACATTAAAATATCGTCTTGATAATAAAACTATATTTAATGAAGTTTATTATTTAAAAAGAAAAAATGACATACTAAATACATAAAAAAATTACAATTTTTAATTTAAAACTAATTAATTTTTAATTGAAAAATGGATAACAACTTATCTTATATATTATTATCTACGATAGCATATGAAGGTATGTGGATTCTGGGTACCGCAAAAAATTTAGATGAAGCATTAGAATTTTTTCTAGATACAACTTTAAAAACAAAACCACTTGCTGAAACTAAAATATCAGATGAAGAAATGATTAATAGAGCATTATGTGATAATTGGCAGGATGATTATATGAGTTATTGGGTAGAAGTATGGAATGGTAGGCAAAGAATATGTACATATAAATTTAATAGATTAACAAAGTTATTAGACAAACAGAAGCCACGTTTTGGGGAATTAAATGAAAATGAAAATGAAAATGAAAATGAAAATGAAAATGAAAATTAAAAGTAAAATTTTTAATAAAAATTATCAGTTACGTTAAAAATTGTTAATTTAAAACTTTGTAATATTTAAAAGATAAAAGGTAAAATGGAAACGACTTCTGTTACTTCAATTGAAATGTTTTTATCCGAATTTGTAGGTTTGAAAAGTACATATGATGCAGCTCAAGAAATTCTTATTAAAGAACAACGAACAGATAATGAAAAATATCTGGAATGTATACGATTATCTGGGCGTTTAATTAAATTTTTAGATGAAATTAATCCTTTTGTGATGAATAGACATAAAAATGAAATTTTAGAAACATATTATATTAGTGCAGAGTTGTTGGTTAGGACTGTTGGTTTACATATGAATAGAGGGGGGTTTAGCGATCAAGAAAGGAATACATTGTATATGGCAATTGCCCATTTACGAAAGGTATTATCATTAGAGCCATTTAATCGGCGAGCTATGGAAACATTTAAAATGGTATTTTTATATTTGACTATTTTTAATCCAAATGCAGAGGAAAATTTAGTATTTTTGAATCAGATTTTGGTAGTTGATCCTTGTGATTATCAACTTCATTATAATTTTGGATTTATGTATCATAGAACTCATAAATTGGATAGTAGTGTGTATCATTATAAATTATCAATTGGGATTATTGATTTGTTGATGACAAATACAAAAGAAGAATCTGCTTTGATTGCTTTTAAGCAATTCAAGATTAAATGTTTAAATGGTCTTGGTAGTATTTATTTTACTATTCAGGATCGTGATACTGCCTTGTATTATTTTAAATTGGCTTATGATATAGATCCGAATGACCCTGATGTTAACAATCAAATTGGTGTAGTTTACACAGAGTTACGAATTACTGATAAGGCTATTGAACATTATACTCGTGGTATTGAAAATTACAAGAATGCACATATTTCAGTTGATAAAGATATGTTAATTGCAAGTATGTATATGAATATGGGTTTAGCAAAATGTTATGAATGTGATTTTGTTGGTGCAATTGATGGTTATAACAGAGCATTAAAATATAAACCACGTCTTTCATTGGCATATCAAAATAAATTATTAGATTCAAATTATATTTCTCATTTAATAGAAGATCCGATGTATATTTCACGTATTCACAAGGCAATCAATAAGATTTATCCACTTGTAATTGACGATTATCGTATTGGATGTCCAGATTATAAAGTAAAAGATGAAATTGTTAAATGTAAATCAAAGGGTGATTTAGTGAAATCTGGTACAAAGATTAATATAGGTTTTGTATCTGGTGATTTTATTTGTCATCCAGTTAGTTACTTTTTACATAGTATTTTGAGTCATATAAATTATGACCTTTTTAATGTAACTTGTTATTCTGTAAAGGTTGTAAAGTTGGAAGAACTATTTCCTAAATGTAAATGGGCTGTGGTAAAAAACATGTCAAATGAAGATTTTAAAAGTCGTATTCAATCTGATAAGATTGATATATTATTTGATATGTCTGCGCATACTGGTGATAATCGATTAGATACTTTTGTATTAAAGCCCGCGCCAATTCAAATTAGTTATTGTGGGTATCCTAATTCGAGTGGTATTCGATCAATGGATTATCGTATTACAGATAAATTTTGTGACAGTGATAAAAGTCAAAAATATTATCAGGAACGTTTTATTTTCATGGACCGTTGTTTTTTGGCATATACACCAAGTATGGGAATTAAAGACATTCCAGAAATTGTTACTGAACAACCTTGTACAAAGAATGGGTGGATTACATTTGGTACATTTAATAGATACAACAAGGTTAATGATATGGTGATTGGAGTGTGGGAGAAAATTTTACAACAGGCACCGAATGCAAGGTTTATGATTAAAACAAAAGAGTTTTTAACTCCTAAATTAAGGGCTCAATTCCTAAATGCATTCAAGGATAAATCTGTGTTAGATAGAGTTATTATTATGCCATATTCTGATACTTATTCCGAACATTTACCAGATTACAATAAAATGGATATTGCAGTTGATACATTCCCATATTCTGGTACAACAACAAGTTGTGAAAGTTTAATGATGGGTGTCCCCATTCTTACGTTATTTGATAATGTACGTCATTACCATTCTCAAAATGTGACAACTAGTTTAATGAAAAATAGTGGTTTACCAGAATATGTAACTTATTCACAAGAAGAGTATATTAGTAAAGCAGTTTGGTTTGCAAATAATATAGACAAATTACAGGGTCTTAAACAACGTGTTAGAAAATGTTTTGTAAATGGTCCTATTTGTGATTATACAGGATTTACTGATGAATTTGAAAATAAATTAATTGATATTTACAAATCTCATAAATGGTAAATTAAATGAGTGAATTAACTAAATAAATTAGAATAAATAATTTATTTAGATATAGTATTATAATGTATAATATAATTAATTATTTTTATAAAACATCACCACCAAAAATCCCAGAACTACCAAAAATTCCAGATCCACCAAAAGCACCAACTCAAAAAATTGAACAACAAGAGTCACGATCAACAGTAACAAGAAATAAAAATGCAAATACCGTTTATGTTGTTCTTCACAAAAACACACGTGATCCATTAGGTGTATTTGACAACTTTGAACTAGCAAAGGTAAATGGTGAAAAATCCACTCATCATAACTGTATAATTATTCCATTCAAACTTAATGACCCTTGTAAATATTTGTTTAACCCGGTATTCGAAAACAAATAAGGTATTCGAAAACAAATAACTAATGACTGTACTATATAATTCTCGATCTAGTTCTCGTTCTCGTTCTCGATCTCGTTCTCGATCTAGTTCTCGTTCTCGATCTCGTTCTCGATCTAGTTCTCGTTCTCGTTCTCGTTCTCGTTCTCGTTCTCGTTCTCGTTCTCGTTCTCGTTCTCGTTCTCGTTCTCGTTCTCGTTCTCGTTCTCGTTCTCGTTCTCGTTCTCGTTCTCGATCTCGATTTGCAAATCATTTAAGAAAAAACTAAAAATTTATCCTTTTAAATAAACACAAACATAAATATGTTTATTGGTTTAGAATATTATACTAATAAAAAATCTACTATTCGTACCTTTAAAACATTTGATGATTTTTCATTGTATAAACAGCAAAATTGTGTATTGTGTTGTAATGATTTTAAGGGGGACGTGTTTATTTTACCTTGTAAACATATTTTTGATTTACAATGTTTTATGACTTATGTGAAATTTAATTATTTAGAAAAAAATTATAGTTGTAGTGATAATAGTAGTGATAAGGGCAGTGATAGTGGTGACAGTGATAGTCGGTTCGCTATCTTATGTCCGATATGTAAAGTAAGTAAAGTAGAAAGTAATACTTTGGATTTATTTAAAAAGTATAAACTAATTTTAGATTTTCGTTTGTGTTTAGTGAAGAAATACAATATACTAAAACAGCTAGCATACGATCGAGACAATACAAGCAAAAAATACACTGATTAAAAAATACACCCGTCATACCCCACCCGTCATACCCCACCCGTCATACCCCACCCGTCCACACCACCACCGCTTAATAATTTAACATATATGACAGTCTTGTTAAATCATTTGTTAAGATGTTTATTTTATTTAAAACATACTTAAATAAAACAATTAACCTTTTATCGTTACGTAACAAATATTAAAAACAAATAAAGATTAATTAGTATAAACATTATAATTAGGTAATTCGATCATACAGTTAAATTTATCGTTACATAAATTATTGATAGTACCATCGTTTTTTAATTTATGAAATGTAGTTAACGTATTGTTAAAATAATCAAATTCTGTTGTAGGTGGGTCAAAACAGGTTCCGTGTTTTTCAAATTCATGTTTCCAAAATGTATCTGATTTACCACTGCAACTATTCCAATGTTTATTTAAGTCATCTAAAATAGGTCTAATAATAGATAAATTAAATTTTTGATTTGTGCAAAATTGTGGATAACCACCATTGATATAATCTGGCCATAAACCATGAATAGAAAAATCATTGTATTTACTACATCTTTGTAATGAAAGATAATAAACTAACGAAGAAAAAATAAAATTATCCATTTTAATACAATGTAATGTCCATGAAAACAAAATTATTTTTAAATTGTTTTAATACAATGTAATGTACATTTTTATAATGTTTTCTTGAAAAATAAACTTTTAGGAAAAGTCTTCAGGATTATTCCTAACATTTTGTCTAATATTTTGTATTTGAGCTTTTGATAATATATAACCTTCATTCTTAGAATGTTGAATAACATTAGCTATTTTTCTATTTATATCAAGTAAACGTATAAATTCTTTTGTATAATCGTTAAAATAATTTAAAAACTCATTACTTTTATTATATTTAGAATTCAATATTTTATACCAATTTAAAGTTGATATATCTATAGATGAATTGTTTAGAATTTTGGTGTCTTTTAATTTATGTAATAATAAAAATAATTCGTGATATTCATTATTATATGCACCAAATAATTTTTTAATAAAGTTTTTTAATATTATATTTTTGTTGTTCATACATATATTTCTTATAAATTTATTTGTTTTACAATAATTTTTTACATCATTTAATGTGCGTAAATTGTATACTATTTCTAAAATTATATCTTGATTTTGCATTTACTATAAACTTTTAAAAAAGTTTTAACAAAAATTAGTAAAATAATATAAAAAATTATAAAAAATATTCATTTTTAAACATATATTTCTTATGGTGTATGACGTGGTTAAATTTATACCCTGAAAAATAAATTTTTAATTTAAATTGTAATCTAAAAGTACACCGGAAGTACTTGATTTATAACCACGTATTACTAATTCCCCAGTGTCAATTTTTAAATGACAACTTTTACATAAGCTAACTAAATTATAAATTTTATTTTTATGAAAATGTTTGTCATTTACAAAGCCAGATTCGTCACAATTCTTTTGTTCATTAATATGGTGAGTATCCAATGGGACTTGACCACGTTTTGGTTTATATCCGCACACTTGACATTCGTTTGTTATTTTTTTGTTATTATATCTACTACGTTTTGTATCTATAATATTTGTATTATTTGAAATTATGTAATTTCTTATGTTAAATGCTAAATCAATAAAAGTAGAATCTTGAATAATTGATTTACATACTTCTAAACCATATAAATCACTACCTGATCCTGGTTTAAGACATCTTTCAAAAATAATGGTAGATTCTCTTGTTTCAACACTAAGATGACATACATTTATTCTTGATTCTGATGATATTTGTGGAATTTTTGGTAAATCGTGTAAATGTGTAGTAAAAAAGAATTTTGTGTCTTTATTGATCAAATTTAATAATGTAGATACTACTATTGCACAACTACTGTTTACTTCTGTACCTCTACAAAGTTCATCTGATAAAACCAAAGTATTTTTTCCTGCACAATGTAATATCCGTTTTAATCCACACATTTCACTTGTAAAACTACTTTTGTTTGCAAAAAGATTATCCGCTAAATCTACTTGTGATATAATAGTGTGAAATGGTGCATAATTAAAACTTTTACACGGAGTATACAATCCAGATTGAGCTAAAATAAGACATACTCCAATAGATCTTAATAAACTGGACTTACCACTACTATTTAATCCATATACTAACATACCCAATGAGTCTTTTGTTAATGTAATGTCATTAGGTATATATTCTGTATCATTATTTATTAATTCTATAATAGGATGACGTAATTGTTTAGCAATAAAAAATGATTCGTCATTATCATCTACATTTGGTCTACAATAATTATTTCGTTTAGCGCATTTCATATTACTTAACGATACGTCTATTATAGCAACAAATTGTGATAATTCTGTAAAAACATTGTAATATTTATTTGAATAACTTTGTAATTTATTTATATAATGTAATTTTACTTTTTTTACAAGTAATTCTCTTGTTGCAATTAAACGGTTAGATAATTTTGTTAAATCATCTGTATAAAATTTACACATATTACTTGTAGATTTCATTGTAAAATTTTCATCCTTACAATCCTTTAACAATTTTTGATAACGTATTTTTGTACATGTAAAAAAATAACCATCGTTATCAGTAAATCCTAATTTTACCATCTGTAAAGTACCTTGCTTAACCGTCTTCGGTAAAGTACCTTGCTTAACCGTACTCTTATTTTTCTCATTTAGTATATCATCAAAACTTTGTCTCGATGTTTCGATTGATGTTTCTAATAAATGTATATCTTGTTGAATTTTATCCAAATCAGAAAAAATACTATTATTAAAAAAGTTGACAAATTCTTCCTTTGATGTATTTAACCCGATGCGTTTCATTTCTGTTAAATTAAATGAAACTTTGTAATCAGATATATATTCAGCAAATGATATCAATATGTTATCTTTAGGAATCGTTGATTTTAAATATTTAGTATCTGCTAATGTATCAAATAAATTCATTATATTTATATATGTATTATGTAATCGTTCAAATTCATAAGGATGTAATTCCTCTAAACCCATTTTTCTATGTAATCTATCAAAATCGGTTATGTTATTCAAATGTGTTTCAATCTTCTTTACATCAAAATTATTCATTAATTCTTCAGTCAAGTTATATCTAAAATTTATTGTTGAAGGATTACGAAAAGGTTTTGTTAATGTTTGTTTTAAATGTCTTCGGCCTATAGAAGTTATTGTATAATTAACAACATCAAAAATACTAGATATCTTATGATTTGTTGTTGTTGTTATATGTTGAGGTAATATATTGAGTTGATGTATAGTATTTAACTCTAATGTTAAATTTAAAGATTCCTTTACAATTTTTGGAATTGCTAAATTGGTAGTGTATTTTATATCGTGAGCTGCCATAAAATCAATCAAATACATAAAATTAATAGTTGATAACGGTTTGTCAAGTAATGATAGATATTCTAATGGGTCAATTAAACCAAAGTTTATATGTTTATAAATTTTCTTAAAATATTCTGTTTGGATATTACGTTTACTGTAGTTGATATTGGCTCCAATGACATTTAATTTATATGTAATATTCATTTCTTGAAAGAATTTTTTCAATGTATTTGTGTAATCAAAACCACTTTCTGAAATAATATATGATCTAATTTCCTTTGTATTATATCTTGATAAAATTTTATTAACATCATCTAAGCATAATCTAAATTCATTTGATTTGAATTCTATTACATTTTCATTAATTTCTATTGTATTTGTTGTATTATTTAAACTACATACGGAATATAATAATACTCCATTACGATTTGTTTTGGGATTTGGATCGATTATTTCAAAAAATATATTTAAAAAATAAAATTCAGTGTCAAGATAAGTTTCAAAATCACTACCTTTAAGACAAGGTGAATGTACTGCTACTACACCTCTTTTAACTAATTTACCCTTACGTTCACTACTAGTCTCTAGTTGGTCTACTATAACAACTGTATAATTGTTTTCTAATAAAGGTGTTAAATATTTTGGTAAATAAGGAATTCCAAAACCACAAAAATCAGGAAATGCTCTACTACTTCCTTCTTCTAATCTTCGAGATTTATTTTTATTGGAAAAATCACATCTAATAATTTCTGCTATAATATTGGCATTACCTATTGTTTCATTTTTATTTTCTATACGATAAACTTCGTAAAAACTTCCACAAGCATAAAATACACAAGTACGTTCTCCATATTCTTGAATACTGTTATTGTAAATTTCAAAATACTCGTCAATCATATCGTGAGGCATCTAATAGTTAAATTAATTTGTTTTTAAATTAATTTAAAATTACATTAGATTTGGTGACGAATGAATTGCAACAATTTCTTTAGTATTCGTGAATTTTATATTTTCTACAATAATTACAGTATATGTTTTTTCTACTAGTTTTGGAATATCTACATAAAATTGTGATCGTTTAATGTTATTGTATGTATGATTTGTTTTATTTTTATCCAGAAATCTAACTTGGAATACATCTGATGCGATTTCAAAAAAAATACAAGTTTTTTTCCCATATATATTTAAACAATATTCGTCAAAAATATTATTAGAATCCTCATTATGTTTGTGTACGTATTTTTCCTTTACGTATTTTTCTTGTTTTGAATTGATAATAGTACGGTTTATGTCAATACTATAATCTTTTGAATTATTTAAACTATATTGTATAGTTTCCATAATAATGATTAGTAAAATTATATATCAGATTAAACAAATTAAATTTAGTTTTTTTATAAATGCCTAATTTTAAATGCCTAATTATAAATGCTAATTATAAATGCTAATTATAAATGCTAATTTTAAATGCTAATTATAAATGCTAATTATAAATGCTAATTATAAATGCTAATTATAAATGCTAATTTTAAATGCTAATTATAAATGCTAATTTTTTTATAAATGCTAATTTTTTTTTATTTACGTATAATATAAATAAATATGGAATACATAAGTCAAGCTGAAAAATTTGTTGAAAAACAATTATCTTATCCATTATCAAATCCTTATATTATGGCAGTTTTAAAAATAACATTGGCTCTTTATGCAGCTCAAATTTCACCTAAAGCTCCAGAATATTTGCAAAATTTGTTTAAAAATACATTTGTTAAATTGTTTTTGATTGCCTTAATAGTTTATTTAAGCGAAAAAGATTTGCAATTAGCAGTCTTGATTGCCATAATTTATGTATTTGGTATGAATCTATTATCTGGTAGAGGATTTTTTGAATCGTTTTCAAATTATTCATCCGATTACAAACCATCTGGAAATTCAAAATTGTTAGAACCACAAACTGCATTGTATCCTGGTTGTGAAAGTGTCACAATGGATGACTTGATTAAAATATTTGAGGGTGATCGTTCTAAATTTGCAAATGCTGTGCAATATTCATTCCAAGAATTAATGCTGCGAACAAAAACTAAAGATTCAAAAGAACTATTAATGAAAATTGCTTATGCAGCTGGATTACCTTATAATTTATCATTTGATAAGCCAGAAACTGCACCATATATTGCAACTTTGTTGGTAAATTATGGATTTAATGTAAAAGATAAATGTCAACCACCGCAATAAATTAATTTAAAAAAAAATGAAAATGTATTATTACACTTTCATTAATACAAATGTATACCGGATATTGGTTTACAAATAATAATTATAAAAGGGGAGATATTGTATTTGTAAACGAATTGTTAGAATACTATATATGTATAAAACCTCATAAATCAAATAATTTAACATTTCCTAATAAAATTGATATGTATTGGGTATCAATTTCATCTGCTTTTCTAGATGATTTGATAAAAAATACTTGTAACTATACTAATTACAATTTTACAAAAGACAACCAAAATGAACAAGAAGACAACCAAAATGAACAAGAAGACAACCAAGAAGACGACCAAGAAGACGACCAAGAAGACAACCAAAATGACCAAGAAGACGACCAAGAAGACAACCAAAATGAAAAAAATGATGTTATTAAACTAAAACCAATTAAAATGAATACTATTTTAAAAATTATTACAGCAAATTTAAATAATCACGACGATGACTTTGATGAAGTTGACGTTGATGAAGTTGACGTTGATGACGAAGTTGATGAAGTTGACGTTGTTGATGAAGTTGATGAATTTGCACCCGTTACTTCCACCTTACCGATGAAATTTCGGCAAGGTATTATAAAGGCAACAAAGGCAACAAAGGCAACAAAGGCAGCAAAGGCAGCAAAGGCGTTATCGGATGATGGAAAATGTACAGATTATATAGAAAATCAAAAACAAAATGATTTAAAAAAGCGCTTGAGATGTATAGAAGATGATTTACAAAATCATAAACGACAAAAATTAGATAATGACGAAGAAATATCTAGTTTACGTGACCGTTTGTTATTAATGAATACGGACTTGAATACAAAATCGTTTATAATAGATAAATACGACAATACTTCAAAAATGTATGGTAGTGATTATTCAAAGGGAATGAATTGGATCAAGACAGTTAGTAAGATTCCATATGGAAAATATAAATCTATGCCTGTAACAAAAGATGATTCACAAGAGAAGATTAAAGATTTTTTTGATCTAGTAAAACAAAAATTAGACAAAAATATTTATGGATTAGAAGAAGTTAAACAAGAAATGATGGAATTTGTTGCTAAAAAAATAACAAATCCTAATAGTCGAGGGCACGTTTTAGCTCTTTATGGCAATGCAGGTGTCGGAAAAACTAAGCTCATAAGATCTTTAGCTGATGCCTTGGAGTTGCCTTTTTATCAAATTAATTTTGGTGGTCTTAATGATGTATCTGTTTTAACAGGGCATAGTGAAACATATGTCGGATCTAAACCTGGTAAAATAGCAGAAATTTTCACAAATTCTGAATATATGAATCCAATAATTTATTTAGATGAACTAGATAAAATTAGTGAAAATAAAGCAACTGAAATTTTTGGTACATTAACTCATTTACTCGATGAAGAACAAAATACAGAATTTCAAGATAATTATCTTTCTAGTATTACTTTAGACTTATCAAAAGTCTTTTTTGTTTTAGCTTTTAATGATATTACAAAAATAGATGATATTGTAGCTGATAGATTGAAAATTATATATATAGATCCTCCTAATTTGCAAGATAAATTAATAATTTGTCAAGATAAAATTATCCCTGAAATTTTAAATTCTGTAAAGCTAAAGGATGATTTTAATATTGTTATTGATAAAGAAGTTATAGAATATATTATTTCTAACAAAACAACAAAAGAAAGTGGCGTTAGGCAATTACGAAAAAATATTGAAAAAATAATTAATAGACTTAATTATGACATTTTAATTGGGAATTTTGACAAATTAAAACGAGAAAACAATGATAAAAATATTATTATAACTAGAACATATACAGACGATGTTTTAAAATTAAAAACAGATGATACTAGTTATTTAAATATGTATCTGTAAAATTACTTGACTAATAACATATAAATTGCAACTATTATAAATAAAACTCCTATATAAGTATATCTTTGATCTTTTTGAATAATCATTGGTAAATATAATCTCCAAGGTATATCTTTTGGTTTTTTAAATAAATCATCTAATAATCCTATAACACTAGATGAAACATTTTTGTTAATTTCTTTTATAGATAAATTATATATACTTGTAGTTTTATTTTTATTATATTCTGTTTCTATAATATTTGCAGCTTCTTTATCTAATTCCTCTAATTCTTTTATTTTTTGCGAATTTGGTATAAATGGATTGGTCGTAATTTCACTACGTTCCTGTTTTAATATAGGAACTGCATTTGATATATTTGCAATTTGATTTAATGACATATTTACTATATATTAATAATATAAATTAAATATTATTAAAATTTTAATTTAATTATCATCATCGTCATCGTAAATTTCATTACCTTCTATTTTAATAGATGTTAATTCTGGTAAAGAATTTTGTACAGAATTTTGATAACTAGTAGAATTGACACCATTTGAAGAAACATCTACGTTATTTATAGGTATAATAATGTTGGAGATACTAGGGGTACCTTGCCCACTTACGTACTCTGCGTTAATATTACCTTGCCCACTTACGTACTCTGCGTTAATATTACCTTGCCCACTTACGTACTCTGCGTTAATATTACCTTGCCCACTTACGTACTCTGCGTTAAGGTTACCTTGCCCTTGGTGAATAACATTATTATAGTAAGATAACGTCTCGTAATGATTATTTTGTAAAAATGATTCGAAGTAAATCAATTTTTGTGAAATGTCTTTAACTGTTGTATTAATTTTTAATATTACAATATCTATTTGTGAAACAATATTTGGATCATTTTGATATGTAAATTTTAAATTTTCAACACCACACCTTGCTAATTCCATTTCGTGAATAATAAGATTTATATTTTCACAAGCCTTGATGTATTCGTCAGATTGACAAAAATTTTTATTCATATGTTTTGAATTAAGTATATGATATAGAATTTCTACACATTCTGTTATAACACTATTAATTTCAAATATTGCTTGACGTCTAGAATCATTTGATACAAATCTTTTTACAGATTGATAAAATACGTCATTTTCTAAAGAAATTATACCATCATAACTTCTTGCAATTCTACCGTTTTTTTGAATCTTACTAATGATTTTAAGATTTATTAATAACTTATCTGGAATCATATATACTATACAAATAGAAATTACTTTTTGATAAAATGCGAAATATTGGCAAAATATTAAAATTAATATTTACAACATTTGTATTTATATGAAATTTCACCACCAGTTGGTCTAGTCAAATGCACTTGAGAAAGTACTTCATTTTCATTACAACTAACATCGTGTTTATCAAGAAATATACTATTGCCACCACCCCAATCATTTGCTGGTGTAGTTACATCCCTACAAGTTAATGGTTTATTAGATTTTTTACATGTATAATCATAGCGTATTTGACTTTCAGATGGTCTAATTAAACGAAATTGTGATAATACAGAATCACTTCCGCAATCAATATTGTGTCTATCAAGATAAATAGTATTACCATTACCCCAATCATTTGCTCCTGTATCTTTATTAGTTGCTGAACCTAAATCACCACTTGAACAAGACACTTCGTATTTCATTTTACCCGTTGGAATTTTATCTTTGTCGTATTCTCTTGCTAAATGAAAACGTTTAATAGCATTATCTTTACAATTAACGTGTTGTCTATCAAGAGATATAGTATTTCCACCACCTTCATCGTCGAAATTAGTATCACTTGACCCAATTACTTTAAAAACTGAAGTACTACTAGTACCTGAAGCACCTGAAGCACCTGAAGCACCTGAAGCACCTGAAGCACCTGAAGCACCTGAAGCACCTGAAGCACCTGAAGCACCTGAAGCACCTGAAGCACCTGAAGCACCTGAAGCACCTGAATCAGTTTTAGAGTCACCTGAAGCAGTTTCAGTTTCAGAACTTGAACTTAGATATATACCAGCTCCGATACTACTACTGATGCATATTATTATTAATATTATTATTATTATAGTTATAGTTTCCATTATTATATAATATAATAAAGAAAAAAAATTTTTTTATACTATATGTAATTGAAAAAATTAATTTTGTACTATATAGTAATGGAAAAAGAGTATTTGATAATAGATAATCACGTTGGTAAAAACGGCGATATAACAGAATTTAAAGAATGTGATGGAAAAATATTAATAAAACAATTTTCTGGTTTAAACACTGATAATTTTATTATAAAAAAATTTAACGGTAAACGTTTAGAGTTTTCATTTTTTAAATTAAATGGCGTGTATTATATTAATATAAACGGATGTCACATAATAGATTATAAGCATTTTATAGATATTCAGCATATATCAAAAGATGAATCAAATGTTAAAATAAAAAATAGATCAATAGGGGATATGATATTAATTGATTGCGATGTAGATATTGTTCACAAGTCATTAACTGTAATGTCTGATTGGATGAAATCTAAACAAAATACATTTAATGATTTTATGTATTATATATTTCATTAAGCAAGTACATAAAATTCAAAATATAAAATTCAAAATATATAAAATTCAAAATATATAAAATTCAAAATATATAAAATTCAAAATATAAAATTCAAAATATAAAATTCAAAATATAAAATTCAAAATATAAAATTCAAAATTCAAAATATAAAATAAACAAATAAAGCTAGAATTATTATAGAAAACTGAAATGTATATAGCGTTTTTCTATAACCTTCGTCGTCATAACCTATTCCATATAATCTAGGTTTTCCATTTGGTTTAAATAAGATATTAGGTTTTATAATATACAATATGATAATAATACTTAATAAGTATGGTATTTGTCGAGATACTTGTTCAGATAATTTAAACATATATCTTGATTATTATTATTATTTATATAGAAATTAATTTTACTTTAAAAAGTTTATTTTAAATAAAAATTTTTAAAAAACAAGTATATATATATTATGGAACAAGTATCTCGACAAATAGAAAGTGGACAAAGTGAAAGTGGACAAATACAAAGTGGACAAAGTGAAAGTGGACAAAGTGAAAGTGGACAAAGTGAAAGTGGACAAATACAAAGTGGACAAAGTGAAAGTGGACAAATACAAAGTGGACAAAGTGAAAGTGGACAAAGTGAAAGTGGACAAATACAAAGTAAAACGGACGAGTGTGTAAAGAATATGGTTGAAAATAAGATATATCCATTCATAGATGAAATGGTTGATGTGTTTTATACTGAAAATTGTAATTCAATGATAAAACAAGCTATTGAAACAGAAAGTGATAAAAAAACGTTTTTAATGTTTGTAATGATGTATTTTGGAATACATCTTAAATTAGAAAATGAAAATGATGAAACAAAGAAACATCAAATAAAAATTCTGTTAACAGATTATATTCGTGATCCGGAAAAAAGAAGGTGTTGTATTGAAATGTTTGAAACTAAATTTAATAATTCATTTTTACAATCTAGTTCTAAAGATAATAAAAAATTGTTAATTAAAGATAATAAAATTGTTTAAAGATAATTAAATGAATTTGCCAAACAAACATGGGTTATTACGAAGATTGGCATATGGTGAATATATAAGAAGGATTCATTTTAATACGAGTAGATTACCGGTTCTGCAAGGTAGAAATATATATATGGAACCGGAAACATATGAAGAATTATCTGAATTAGAAAATGTTGAAAAGGGGTTATCGTTGGAAGATTTATTAGTCAATACTAAAATTGAAATGCAAAATTTATTATTTTTTTGTGCAATATGCCAAGATATACAAGCAGAGATACTAGCAGAAACAAAAATATCAAGGGTTTTAATATGTCATCATAAATTCCATATTGGATGTATAGAATTTTGGTTATCAAAAAATAAAACTTGTCCAATTTGTAGATATGATATTAGTTGTAAAAATTAAAAATTAAAAATGTTATAGGTTGATTTAGATTGATGTTATAGGTTGATTTAGATTGATGTTATAGGTTGATTTAGATTGATTGTGTATTTAGATTAATTTTGATAAAGAGGAATAATAATAATATTTTTTTTATATATATATTCTAATAATGATTAATATGAATGTTAAAGATAATGTACCGGTATTTCATCAAGAAATTTTTGAAACACCTAGTTCAGATTTACCTCTTGAAAATAGAACATTGCAGTCTATTAGGCAACAAAGAGGTCAAAGATTAACAAAAGAAAAAGTCTCGGATCTTGTTTCTCCGGGTTCTTTTGATTTAAATACAAATGAAAACCAAGTTTCAGGAAGTAATACTAGATTTTTATTTAAAAATCTATATGGAGAAACTTTATTAACGTTTTTATTTTTTTCTAAGCATAATATAGAAAATATTCAAAATGTTGTTAAATTCATTGTTTATAGAGAAATGGGATATGTAATTGATAATCAATCTACTACAGAATTACTGATTATTATGAGGGCTATTTTCCTTGAATATAGTTTTCATCCAAAATTGATAACTGAAAATATGTCACAAGAAGAACGTCAATCTTTATTAAAAAAATATACACAAGAAGTATATCGTTTAAATACAATCCTAATTAATCAAATCGTTCCTAAAATAGTTTCTCAGATACAACAGTATGTAGACTATTTACGAGATGCTAGTCAACAACCTTATCAGATGAATACCCCTAAAAATGATAGTGTACAAGGACAAAAAGAATATAGAAGTACTACACAAGTATTTTTAGGTGGTGATTTTTAAATGGTTAATTATAAAAAATTGAAAACATTTTTATTTAAAATAAATAAAAAAAGATGATTACTTTAGAACAAAAAGAAATTAGAAATAAAAGAGCAAGAGAATATTATCATAAAAACAAAGAAATAACAAAATCAAAAAACAATGAACGTTCTAAGCAATATTATAAAGAAAATCGTCAAGATATTTTAGAACGTTTATCTAATTGCAAGGAACGCTTACACGAATATAATAAAGAATATTATCAAAAAAATAAGGATAAACTATTAGAACGCTCAAAGAAAAAGGTATTAACTCCGGAAGAAATACAAAGACGTAAAGAATATATGAAAGAATATCGTAAAAAACTAAAGGAAAATATTACTCCAGAAGAAATAGAACGACGCAAAGAATATATGAAAAATTATAAACAAAAACAACTACAAAATAACAAAAATGTAAATGACGTTAACGACAAAAATAACAAAAATGTAAATGACGTTAATGACAAAAATAACAAAAATGTAAATGACGTTAACGACCGTACGACAATGTACAATAAATTTACAATGATCGAATTTTAGTTGTATAATTATAAACTATGGTTTCTTTTCCTCTTTGAACTTCTTTATGTTCGGAAACTTTTGAAACTTGATACTTGAATGTTTTATGAGCAGATCCATTAGTTGTTTCCCTAACATGTACTTCTAATGAGAAACGTCCGGTTTTTTTATGGGTTCTATAATATTGTGAAAATGCTTTTTTAGCTGCACTTGCTGGTGTAGAACTAATATATCTACCACCATTTGTTTTTAGTTTACTTCCAGCTTTATAAAATGATTCTACTGTGAACGAACGATCTTGTTTATCCATTTATATTATATATAAATAAATAAATATAATATAAATAAATGTTTAAAATTACAAATTAATTTAGGTTATAACTTACCGATGACTAACCCGTTGGTTTGGTTTAAATTCGTGTAATTTATTTGTTAATAAATCAACTTTGTCTTTTAATTCATTTGTTAATAAATTAACTTTGTATTTTAATTCTTTTATACATTCAAGTAATACTACAGACATTTTTTGATAATCTAATGAATAATATCCTCCTACAGGGCATCTTAATAATTCTGAAAAATCTTGAACGAAATCTTGCGCGATAAATCCAATATAAGGTGTCATAGAATCGTCATTTATGTAATTGTATTTTACAGTTCTTAAATTATCTATTTTATCCAACATTTTTTCTGATATATTTTTAAATTCAGTTATATTTGTTTTTAAACGTATATCTGATGAACTTGTAACAGTTCCTCCTATATATACGTCTTTTGAAATACTAGCTCCGCCTAATACAGTTAAAGATCCTCCGGTACCTACACCAATAGAATTTTGTGTAGAATTTACAATTATATTTTTAGATAGAATATTTTGGGTTACTGTTAAAGAATCTCCTATATATACGTTTTTACTAATACTAGACCCACCAAATACAGTTAAAGATCCACCTGTACCTACACCTATAGAATTTTGTGTAGAATTTATAGAGATATTCTTTGCATTAATATTATTTGTAACATTAAGACTTTCACCTATATATACATTTTTACCAATACTAGCACCACCATCTGTTAATATACTACCACCATTTGTTACTGAAACTGCATCTGTTGGACATTGAATAGTTATACCTCCATATGTTAATAATGATCCGGTACTCGAATTTATAGATTCATCTGTTGCTGTTAAAGTTAAATATGCAAAAGTACTTCCTGTACCAGTTCCACCAGAAATTAAACCGTCAACGTGTAAATCAGAATTGATATGTACAGTGCCATTTACATCTAATGTATATCCAGGATTTACAATATTAATACCGACATTACCGTTTGTTGTATATAAATTACCTATTGTATTAGAATTATGTATAGCTAATAAACTTTGATTACATCTTGTTTTCCCATTAACGTCTAATGTATATCCTGGATTTGTAGTATTTATACCTACATTTCCAGATGTAGATCCAATATAAATACTTGATATATCGTTATCGTTATCGTTATCGTTATCAAATTTACATATATTTAAATCATTATTGTATTGCAAGTAACTTTTACCATTATCTGATGCAATTAAAACGGTTCTTGCTCCATTAGATCCTATTAAATCATTTTTAGCATTACCAGTACTATTTCCTATATACAGAATACCAGTACTATTTCCTATATACAGAATACCAGTACATCTCATACTTCCATTAACGTCTAAAGTGTATCCTGGATTACTTGTACCTATTCCAATGTTACCTGAACTATTAATACGCATACGTTCTAAATTATTGGTTATAAAACGTAAATTTCCGTCGTTTTCTCCAGGAGATATTTCTGCTAAAATTTTGGTTGTTTGAGCAACATCTATAACACCACCTAATGATCCCCAGTTGCCAGATGCACCATAACCTTCAAATTGACTTGTTGATATATTATATCTTATATATCCTGTTTGTGCTGGAGTAGGACGAGTTTCTGTTGAGCCATATGGGATTTGTAAAATTGGCCCACCTATATATAAACTTTTACCTATACTTGCACCACCAGCAGTAAGAAAACTTCCTCCATTGGTAATTGAAACGGCATCGGTTTCGCATTGAATTGTAATACCACCATAGGTAACAAGAGAACCTGTGCTCAAATTAATAGATTCATCTGTTGCACTTAAAGTTAAATAAGCAAATTCAGAAGTACCTCCTGCACCAGAAATTGTTCCTCCGCCAGCTAAAGTAAGAACTCCTCCTACGTATATATCTTTTTTAAATGCTGCACCTCCTAGAACTGTAAAAGCACCACCTATATTTTCATTAATAGAGTTTGTTGTGTTATATATAGTGACAGGTCCATTTAAATCTGTAGTTCCATCATAAGATGCAACTATTACATTTCCAAAATCAGAATTCCACAATCCAAATTTACCTGAACCAATTGAATTTACATTTTGACCAAATTTCCAAGAACTGTCGGTTGTAGTACTGGATGTAAAATTATTTTTAGAATAAAATACTATTTCACTTTTTGTACCATTTGTTTTTGGAGCAATTTGTATTTGTGATTCGTCTGTTCTTGATAAAATTGCACCATTTATACCCATACCTCCATATACGACTAAACTAGCATCTTGGGAACTTGTTGCAGCTGTAGTGTCTATAATTGTTATTTTACCACCAACATATACATCTTTTCCAAATGCAGCTCCACCAGCAACGCTAATTCCTCCACCAGATGTATGACTTGATGCATTTACAGTTGTAGAAATACCTATACCACCGCTTAAAAAAATAGCACCTGATGTATAACTAGTACTTGTTTGTGTACTATCAAAATTAATATTACCAGTTGCACTATTTAAACTAATAGTACCATCTACATATAAATTACCTTGGATACCTATACCACCAATAATTTGAACGGCTCCGGTAGATGCATTATTACTTTCTGTAGTACTAGTTATTAAGAGGTCATTTGTAAAAGATGACCTGGAATTATTTATTGTAAGTCTACTAGTTATACCGTCTGGTATAAAACTTACTGTTCCATTTTGTAATATTTGCATTTTTAAAGAATCATTACCTGTATATATATTAACATTACCATTAGCTACATTTCCACTATACAAATGAATTTGTCCAGGATTTATTCCGTGGTTATTCCCATATAACAATATTCTACTACCAGTATTATTTGATAAATTAAAACTACTAGAAAATCCAAGATAACCATCACTTGTTCCAATGGTTGTATTTACCCCTATATAACCATTTTTAACAATAGATAATGTAGATGACATATTTGAAGTTGATGTAAATCCAACACCTAGTTTTGTACCTACAAGCACATTTCCAGTATCAGTACTATTTATAAAAGTATAACTACCACGACTATTAGAATTTACAAACATATTTCCAAAAGCAGAATTAATGTTAACATTATTTTCTTGGTCTAATGCAATAACATTTGCTCTAGAAGTTCCAGTAATATCTAACCATTTTAAATACTTGTTATTATCAATAGTTAAATTATCTTTAAAATTATATGAAGAATTTGACATTATTATAATAATGATTTAAAAAAAGTTTGGTCAAAAAACTTGAAAGACTTGAAAAATAAAGACTTTTTAAGACTTTTTTAAGACTTTTTTAAGACTTGAAAATACAAATAATTAAAATATATAATTAAAATATATAATTATATATATGTGTTATGATTTAAATACCAGTGTAAATTCTAGTATTATAGGTATGATATCTAGTTTTATTTTATACAATCATAATTTTAATCAAAATAAACTTTATAGAAAAGTTTTTAAAGTTCTAGCATTATTCTTTGCATTTGTAACATTAATGCAAATATATGATGTAATATTTTGGAAAAGTTTAAACCAAAACAGTGGAAAAACAAATATCAATTTTATATTTACAAAAATCGCAATGATTACAAATCATTTACAACCAATTGTATTAGCTTATTTGATAAACACGATAATACCATTAAATAATTTGTCTAAATTTACAATATACGTTTATTCTATATTAATTTCTATATACAGTATTATGTCGTTTAATAAAATATCTTATACAATTGTAACGGAAGAGTCGTCTCCTAGTTTGTATTGGGAATGGAATAATATGGATAGGGGGTATATTGTATACGGTGTATTCTTATTAACACTTTGTGTTTTAAGTTTGCAATTGGTATATCCTATTAATATGTTTTTACTAATAATTAATTTTTTTACATTTTTCTTGTCTCGATATAAATATAAACAAAGTAATATTGGAAGATTTTGGTGTAATTTTGCAGCATATGTACCATTTGTATTATTAATATTTGAAATAACTTATTATTCTTAATTAAAGACGCGCGTGCTTTTTTATTAATATCATATATGCGCTTTATATTGATTATATATACAATGATTAAATTGTGCGTAAATTTTAATTTAAAAATTTGATTATTATATAATATAAATGTCTGAACGAATTTTTGAAATAAAAACGTTAAAAAGTGTAATTATTAAAAATTTATTCGAAGTAATAAAACCTTATATAAAGGAGACAAATATTTTAATTAACAAGGATTGTATAAAAGTATCTACTTTAGATACATCAAAGGTATCCTTAACTTATATTAAATTGGATGCAAATAAATTTGAAAGTTACAATTGTGAAAATCCAGTTGTGTTGGGTATTGATACAAATACATTTTTCAAGACAATCAAGTCTGCAAATAGGAGAGAGACTATTACTTTATACATGGATCGTAATGACCAAGATAAATTGGGTATAGAGTTGGCAGATCCATTTATGGGTAAAGTAAAGGATTATAAAATTCCTTTGTTAGCTTTAGATGACAAGGTTATTAATATATCCGAAATGATGTTTGATTATGTTATTAACATGCCTTCTGCTCAATTTCAACAGATTATAAAGGATATTCAATTGTTGGAAGGAAAGGTAGTAGAAATTAAGAGTATAGGTAAACAATTAATATTTAGTTGTGAGGATGGGTTGGCGGAATTTAAAACAGCTATTAGTGAAATAGATGACAAGTTAAATAAGGATCAAAAGGCATTGCTTCAACAAAATGGCGAAGATATTAGATCGATAAAATTTGAAAAAACAAATGATAAAATTGTTCAAGGTAAATTTAAATTAAGTCATTTAATGAATTTTATCAAAGCTTCACATTTGTGTGAAAATATGAATATTTTATTAACAAATGATAAACCCTTGATTTTGGAATATTTCGTTGCGGATCTTGGTATATTACGATTCCTACTTATGTCTCACGTTGATAATTGACAAAATCAAACCATAAAAGCACATCTTTTTCTAATTTTAAAATTTTTAAAGATTAAAGATTAAAGATTAAAGATTAAAGATTAAAGATTAAAGATTAAAGATTAAAGATTAAAGATTAAAGATTAAAGATTAAAGATTAAAGATTAAAGATTAAAGATTAAAGATTAAAGA